>ENA-UOJO01000958-UOJO01000958.1-human-gut-metagenome-genome-assembly--contig:-P57-NODE-958-length-40226-cov-5.862264_pt1 | contig 40226 bp, 22 predicted proteins | sample MGYA00242351_ERZ723898 | MGnify/ENA metagenome assembly ERZ723898 | reverse complement strand
ATATAGAGGTGCAAATCATAGACCTGATATTGAAAATACTATAGAAGTTAAAGATAAAAATGAAAATTTAGTGGAAGAGGAAATAAAAAAAGATACTACTTCTCCTGTTTATGCAAAAAGATCAGAAGATTATGTCTTTTATACAACTCCATCAGATGAAGATTTAGATAAAGTAAAGGTAAATATTACAGCAAATGGACAAGTTATAAATAATATAAAAATAGCAGATACAGATGAAAATTATGATGGTAGTCTTATAAGTTCAGATACAAAATTAAAAGTTACAATACCTAAGGATATTTATAAAAATATGGTTCCAGGAGAAACATTTAATGTAAATGTAGAGGCTACAGATGATATGGATGCTGTAAATAATAGTTCATTTAATGTAAATGTAGTAAATACACCTCCAACAATAAAAAGTTATGATAATTCTGCATTTATAGATGATAAAATAGATGAAACTAAATCTATGGTTAATCTTTGTGCTAATAAAGAAGTATTTGTAAATGGTACAAATGATTTAACTTTTACATCTATTCCAAGGGATTTAGATGGAGATAGCATGAATATTAATGTTAAAACTAAGGGACTTCAAGACAGTTCTAAAGGCATAAAGGAATATGAAGATGAATTTTCAAATAAGACTACAGATGATAAATTAAGTATAACTATACCAAAGGAATATTATAAATATAAAGAAAAAGGAGAAACTTTTGATGTTAATATTACAGTTAAAGATAAGGTAAGGGGTAAAGAACAGGATAGCTATACAGAAAAATTTACTATACAAATAGGAAATCATGAACCTACACTTGAAAATAGTGAAAGTGATGAAGATGGCAATTATTATGTGATTTCACAAGATACGGATAATGATGGATATAAAAATGCTATTTATGAAGTTAATAGTGCAAAAGATTCATACTCATTTAAGACAAAAGTTAAGGATATTGATACATCTGATAAATTAAAGCTAACAGTATATTGCGAAGATAGTACAGGAGAAGGTTTTAATGAAGTTTCTTCATTTTTAGATAATAAAGTAAATAGTGACATTTCTGTAAGTATACCTAATAAGTATTATGAAAAAAGTGTAGGCGATAATAAAAGTGATGAAAATTACAACAAGTATGCAGATAAAAAGCGTGGGGAAAGCTTCAAAGTAAAAACAGTAGTAGAAGATAATAATGATCCTAGTGCTTCTTATGAAGAAATATTTACTGTAAAAATAGCAGATAACAATATCCCTACAATAACTGCTTATGAAAATGATGGTAAAAATGAAATATTAGAAGATGCTACATCAATAAATACAATGGCTTTTGGAAAAACATATGATTTTTATATAAAGGTAAATGATTTAGATACTACTGATGATTTAAAAGTAGAAGCATCAATAGATAATAAAACAGCACAATTTATGGTGGAAGACATAGATTCTGAAACAAAGCTACCTATATATACAAATCTTAATGGAAAGGTATTTAAGGATGGAGATAAATTTAAAGTACAAATTCCAGCCAATAGAGCATTTTCAAAAGACAGTATTATAGATATTACCTTAAAGGTAACTGATTTATATAATGCAAGTAGTTATAGACATTTCAAAGTAAAAATAGGACCTAATAATCCACCTAAACTTACAAACTTTGAAGTAGGAACAAATAATGAAATTGAAAACAATAAACAATCAACTAATATAATAAAAATAGGAGAAAATTTTCTATTTGATATTCTTCCAGAAGACGTAGATGAGGATTTGTTAAATGTTAAAATTAAGGTTCAGGATGGCATAGAGTCTCATGAAATATTATATAAAGATGTTTTGGCAGGAAAAAGGATTAACAATGTAACTATACCTAGAGCATTTTACAAGAGTAAATTTAAAGGTGATACATTTAATGTGAATGTATTAGTAAGTGATCCTGATGGTGGAACAACTGAAAAGAACTTTAATGTAAAAATTAAAGATGATGATTCTACAAAACTTACAAATTATGAGAATAATGGACAAGATATTATAAAGGATAAAGATGTTTCAATAAACCATCCAAATGTTAATGCTATATTTAATAAAAATATATCAGGTGAATATGTGTTAGATAATAATTTAAGTGGTGATGATTTTAATTTTATTACACTTCCAGAGGATTCTGATGATGAATTTGTTAAGGTTTATGTTAAGGTAGAAGTTAATAATATTGTTACTCTTGTTAAAGCTTATGAAAATGTAAAAACAAATGAAAAATTACAAGTTATAATTCCTAGAAGTTATTTTAAGGATTTAAAAAGAGGTGAATCTTTTAAGGTATATGTAGATGTAAGTGATAATAAGAGTGATAGCTCAGTTTTTCATGAAAATCCATGTGATTCAAAAAGCTTTATTGTAAAATTAAAAGATAATATATTACCTGAAATTAAAAATTATAATGAAGATAGTATAGAAATTACAGATAAGGCATCTCTTGAAGCTGTAAAGGAAGCAAATTACAAGTTTAAAACAAATATAAAAGATGATGATGATAAAATAGTAAAATTAACCGTAAAGGTAGAGGGTACAACTTTAATTGATAAATATGTAGATGAAGGATTAGATAATGAAATAGAAATACCTACAAGTTTTTATGCAGAAATTAAAAGGGGCAGTGAATTTACTGTTTCAGTTACAGCTACTGATGAATTTGGTGGAAGCAGTACAAAAGAATTTAAAGTAAAAATAAAAGACAATGAATTACCTGATTTGGATAATTATACTGTTAAGGATGATTTAACTAAAGATACCTTAATAAATGATAAAGGTGATGGAGGTACAGCTAAAACTTTTAAGAATTTTGTATTTATAACTGTACCTAAAGATAGTGATGACCCTTATGTAGATGTTACTGTTACTGCAGATGGGCAAAATATTTTATCTAAAGAAAATGTAGAGCAAGGAAAAGATTTGCAAGTTATAATTCCTAAGTCAGTATATGAAAATAAAAAAACAGGTGATAAATTTGAAGTTGTGGTAAGAATTGATGATAAAAATGGTGGTAGTGCTGAAAAATCATTTATTGTAAATGTAAAAGCCAATAATCCTCCAGTAATAAACAATTATTTGAAAAAGCAAAATGTTTATGTAAGTAATGATACACCATCACCAGATGCAACAGTAGGCAAAACAGAAATAGCAAATGGTGATACCGTATATGAAAAGAATGAAGAAACAGAAGAAGGCTATGAATTTATTACTATTCCTAAAGATGATGATGAAAATGATAAAAATAACTTAAAGGTTAATGTAAAGGCAAAAACAAAAAATGGGCAATATGATCTTTTAGAAAAATCAAATTCTATATCTGAAGAGGAACTTATGGTGCTTATTCCTAAAGCAATTTATGAAAATTTAGGAAAAGGTGAAGCTATAGAAGTAACTACTACAGTAACTGATACATCAGGAGTAAGCAGCACAAAAAACTTTAATGTTATTATTAATCATGGACCTACAATAATTAACAAAAGTAGTAGTGGAAATATCATAGAAGAAAATACAAGTGTTGATGTGACTAGATATCATGATTTTAATTTTTATTCAATTTGTGATGATATTGATGAAGAGGATCATTTAAATTTGAAGGTGTATCTAGAAGATGAATTAACTAATAATATTTTAGTTCAGCCTGATGAATTTGGTCATGATGCTTTAATTACAATATCTAGTGAAAAATTTAATCATCTTAAGGAAAATGAAAAAATGAAGGTTACAACAATAGTTACTGATACAAAAGGTAAATTTTCTAAAAAAACTTTTTATATAAATATGACTAATGAAGTACCTACAATGACTAATTATAATGTAGATAATTTTGAACATATAGAAAGTAAGCTTATAAGTGATAATGTAATACCTTCTTTTGATACGGAATCATTAGGAAAAGAAAATGCAATTAAGCAAAATAAGTATTTAGATTTTTCATTTGTTTCAGTAGTTAATGATACTAATGAATTAGAAGATTTAAATGAAAAAATTACAGCAAAACTTATAAGTCAAAATGAAGAAAATTCTATAGATAAGGAAATAATAAATAAGAATTCTATAAAATCAAATACAAGAGTAAGTGTAACAATACCTAAAAGTGTATATAAAAATTCTTTACCTGGAGATTATGTAAAAATAGTAACAACTGTAACAGATGAATTTGATAAATCAAGCAGCAATGTATTTTATTTAAAGATAGATGATATAAATCCAACTGTTACTCATGGTATTATTGAATCAGAGGATAAGGATGGATATATCAGTATAAATTCAACTGAAACATCACCTAGAGTTAGAACATATGATACAGTTAAGTTTGGAGGCATAGCAACAGATGTATATTGTACAAATGGGCAAGATGCTAAGTTTAAATTAAGTATTTCAGATGATATTGATGTATTTGGTGATGTAGTAGTTTATAGAATATTAAATAATAATGGAAGTATAATAAGAAGTAATGAATGGAAAATGACATACAATAATAGTGATAAATCTTATTATTTAAATTTAAATTATAATGAGGTTACCTCTATTGGAAAAGTGGAATCAGAAGGAATGACTTTTATTGTAAAATATAATGGTTATATGAAAGCTAAATCTACTAATATTAGAAGAGATTTCATTAATAAATTATATGTAAATTCAATTGAAGCAGATGCTAATGTGTATATGCAGGACTTTAATATTGATACAGTACCATTATTTTAAAAAAATAAGTCTTAAGCAAAAAGCTTAAGGCTTATTTTTTTATGGTATAATTTTTATATTGGAGGCAGAACAAATATGGATAAAGTTAAATTTTATACAAATAAAATAAACATAGTAATACTTGCATGTATAAGTTGTATATTGTGGGGAAGTGCATACCCAGCAATTAAAATAGGGTATGAACTTTTTAATATTGAATCATCAGATATAGGAGGCAAACTTATTTTTGCAGGAGTTAGGTTTTTTATTGCAGGGATAATAGTACTTTTATTTGAAATAATAAATAAAAAAGAAAGTTTAATGCTTAATAAGAAAAGTTTCAAGAAGGTATTAACTCTTGGAATTATTCAAACAACTCTTCAATATACATTTTTTTATGTGGGAATGGCGTATGTGGCAGGTGTAAGAGGGTCAATACTTAATGGAACTGGAACATTTTTTAGCATAATATTAGCTCATTTTATTTATAAGAATGATTCTATTAGTTTTAATAAATTATTAGGTTGTATAATAGGATTTGCCGGAGTTGTTATAATTAACCTTAATGGAAGTTTTTTTCTTGGAAGTGATTTTACATTTAAGGGAGAAGGATGTATTATTTTAGCTGCATTAATGTTTTCTGTATCATCTATATATGGAAAAAGTATAACAAAGGAAATATCTCCTACTATAACTACAGGTTATCAACTTGCCTTAGGTGGTTTTATTTTAATAATCATTGGCTTTGTTTTGGGTGGAAGACTTACTGGCTTTACATTAAAATCTACAAGCCTTTTAATATACATGGCACTTATATCTTCAGTAGCCTTTGCACTATGGACTGAGCTTTTAAAATATAATAAAGTAAGTACAATATCAATATTTAATTTTCTTGTTCCTGTTTTTGGAAGCATACTTTCAGCAATATTTCTTAAGGAAAATTTATTTGATATAAAAGTGTTAATATCTTTAATATTAGTTTGCATAGGTATATTTTTAGTTTATAGAGAAAAAAATTACAAGTAAGTTTAACAATATTTTAATTTTTATATTATGGTAAATAATAGCATTATTTATTATAATTTATTTATTAAATATTTTGCTTGATTATGTTTAAGAAAGGAATATGTGATGATTAGAAATGAAAATTATAAAACAGCAGAAGAAATAGAAAATGAAAAAATACAAAAAATAGAACAGGAAAGAAAAAAGATAGAGCAAGAAAAAAGAGAAAAACAAGAGTACTTTGAAAAAAATAGAGAAAAAATAAAAAAAGAAAAGGCTAAATCAATGGCAAAGGATTTAATAATATGTGCAGTAGTTGCAGTGATATTATGCGTTCTTATAAACAAATTTATTTTATTTAAGGCATATATCCCATCAGAATCTATGGTGCCAACATTAAACAAAGGTGATCAGATTTTTGTAACTAGAATATACAATACAGATAATATCAAAAGAGGAGATATTGTAGTATTTAAATCAGAAGAATTAAATGATACGTTAATAAAGAGAGTAATAGGAATTCCAGGAGACAGAATTGTAATATCACATGGAAAAGTTTCGGTAAATGGAGAAGAAATAGACGAAAAATATGTAGTAAATGCAGATAATTCTGATAAACGTGATGGTACTTATTATGTTCCTGATGATTCTTTCTTTTTTTTAGGTGATAATAGGCCAATATCAGATGATGCAGGGTTATGGAAAAATCCATTTATTAAAAAAAGTGAAATAATAGGTAAGGCGCAAATTAGAGTTTATCCTTTTAGCAGTTTTGGATTTATAGAAAAGGATAATAAAAATGAAAATTAACTAATAAAAGATTGTTCTTATTTTTAAGAACAGTCTTTTTTGTGTGTAAATATTAACATTGTGTTAATTTTTGCTTCAACCATAACATTTTTATAAATATGTTAACAATTAGTTTTAAAAATTGTGGTATAGTATTAGAGGATAAAATAATAGAGCAATTTATTAGATAAAAATAGGCGGAAATTTATGAAATACAAGATGATTAAATTTATAGAATCTGCTACTATATTGTTGTTTGTAACAAGCAATTTTATAGGATGTATTAATAGTTCAAATAATTGGAAGTCAAAAGATTCTTATGAAGTAACCTTAGAAGAAAATAATAATGTGACTTATAAAGAACCTGAGGATACTATGGTTACGTATAAAAGCTTTATAAATTCTAAAGGCTTTGAGAAAGAAAAAAGTACTAGTGAATGTGTAAGTGGTAATACTTATAGTAAAGAAGATTTTATATCAGCTGTAAGTATAGAAGTAAACAAGGATGAAGATTTTGATGTTTCATATAGTGTTTATATTAATAATGATAAGTGGCAGAATGAAGAAAGTAGTGGAAATGCTTGTGGAATACAAGATATATCTGATAATTCCATTGGGGCAATAAAGATAGAGCTTAGAGATAAAAATTATAATGATAATAGAAATTATGATAAGCTTAATATTTATTATAGTATTTTAGATCAAAATGATAATTGGTCAAAATATTATAAAAATGGCGAAGTAGCTGGAACTGATGATAATTTAACAAAAGTAAAGGCTATTAAAGTATATATTGGTGAAGATGGCAATAATAAAACTAACTATCTCATTGGAACTATGGAAAGTATAAATGATAATATAGAAGTTAAAATAAATAAGTATAGAGGATATGAAACTCAATATTACTTAGCTAAAATAAATATTAATAATCCATCAGTGCAATTGAAAACTGTAGATTCAGAAAATGGATTAAGTAAATTATCAGACCTTTTAAAAGACAAAAATGCTATTATTGGTATAAATGGTTCAAGCTTTTCAAAAGAAGGTGATTCTATAAATAAAGTAGTTAAGGATTCAAAGGAGGTTCCTTTAAACAAATCCATTCAATATACAATGGCAATAGACAAAGATGGAAAATTATTTTTACCTTATGAAAGAGAAAATAATGAATATACTTACAGCACAGAACAAGAAACAAAAACTAAGTATTCTAATACTGGAAGTGAATTAATAAATAAGTGGCAGGTTAAAGAAACATTTCATTTTGGGCCTCCTCTTATAGTAAATAGTAAAGAATATAAATATACTAATTATAAGGAAAGTGCACCTAGAACTATAATAGGCCAGATAGATAGTAATAATTATATTATTCTTGTAGCTGATGGTAGAAATTTTAATGATAATTTAAATGGTCTTAAATTGAAGGATGCAATAAAAATTTTAAGGGAAAATAATGCTGTGTTTGCATTTAACCTAGATGGTGGTGGTTCAACTACTTTATATTACAAAGGAAATATAATAAATTATTTAAGCGATGGAGAAGAACGTAAAGTAACTGATGGAATATATTTTTCTAGTTACTAATGATGATCCTTTTTATATTTATAATTTTAGATACTTATGGAGGATGTGTATTTTAAATGAATTCAAATGAAAAAGAGGATAGATACAGAGTTGTAAAATATAGGCTTGTCATGATATTACTTGTTATAAGTTTTATCTGTTTCTTATTTTTTGAAGCTAATAAGACAATAAAAATGAATGCTTATTCTAATTTTACAACTAACATAAAGCAAAATACTTTAAATGATTATATAAGTTATAGTATAAATGGAAGTACTTCACAAAATATACCTATGAGTGATGTACGTTTTATTCCATTAGAAAAAGATGATTTAATGACAATTACAATTAACATTGATAAAAGTTATGATGAAAATAATGTACTTCTTATTATGGCTGAATATTGTATGATAGATGCATATGTTGATGATGAACTTATATATACATATGGTCATAATTTATACCAAATAGGTGATTGTCTTGCAGGAGGGTATTATAAGATTCCAATAAAAAATGAATATGTAGGCAAAGAAATGAAAATTAAATTTATTGCTACTGAACCTAATAAAATTGCAGGTTTAGAAGATATATCTATGGAATCAAATGATAATATTATAAATTCTTTTGTAACTAAAAATTTATTAATAATATGTGTTGCATTGCCATTATTTGTTTTTGGAGTTGTATTATTTATTTTATCATTATTAAAAATTATAATTAATTCTGAAGTAAGACAATTATGTTGGATAGCTCCTGTATATATATTTGTTTCTATATGGCTTCTTGCACATTATAAAATATTTCAAATATGGTCAAATGACTTGAGGCTTATTAATAGTATTGAATATTTTTCATTTTATGTAGGTTCTATTCCATTTTTGATTTTCTTTAGAGAATTCATAACTGGTAAAGTATATAAGAAAATAAGTAGTATTTTAATAGGAGTATTAGTTATATTTGATATTGTTGCAGTGTTTATGCATTTTGCTGATATAGCTCATTATGCTGCTTTATTACCAATTTTTCATATTATAGTTGCCATAAATCTAATATATTTGGTAGTCTATTCAATTATAAAAAGAGATAAAATGAAAAAAGATATAGATATATCATTCTTGTTTAGCATGTTTTTTGTAGTATTTATTATAACTTTAGAAGTAATTAGATATTATTTTTATGGAATTTTTAAGTGGCCTATATTATCATATAGTTTAATGCCTGCCGCAATAATATTCTTTGTTTTATCTATGGTATATAAATATATAATTGGAATGTTAAGAAAAATATACAAGAAAGGTGAACAAGAAAATCTGCTTGATTTAGCATTTACTGATCAGCTTACTCAAGTACCAAATAGAACAAAATGTGAAGAATATATGAGAACTCTTAGTGGTAAAATTAATGAAAGCTATACAGTAATTAATTTAGATTTAAATAATTTAAAATATGTTAATGATACATTTGGACATCATATAGGTGATGAAATGATTTATGCTGGAGCTCAAATAATAAAGGATACATTTTCTATTTATGGACAGGTAGGAAGAATGGGAGGAGATGAATTTATAGCTATTATTACAATAACTGATAAGGGAGAAATTGAAAAATTATTAGAGGATCTTAACAATAAGATAAATGGTTATAATCGTGAAAATAGTAAAGAATTCACACTGTCAATTGCTTATGGATATGCAATAAAGGTTAAAAATTCAACAGAATCAATATGGAAGATTTATGAAGAAGCAGATAAGGTTATGTATGAATGTAAGAAGAAACAAAAGGAAAAATTAAATATTAAAAGATAATTTTAATAAATAAAAATAGTTTTAAAAAATAAAAATTTATTTTTAAAATTTTTTTTTTTAGAGGTAATTATAAAAAAAGAGACTTTAAACATATTGGGGGATGTTTAAAGTCTTAATAGAAGTAATTTAGGGGGATAAATACTTCTTATTGTAAGGGGTAAATTAAAAATCTTATCTACATTTATTATTATATAAATATATTGTGTCAAAATAATGACAAAATAATGACAAAATAAAAATAATAAAAAAAGACTACAGTGCATATAGGGGAAAAGCACTGAAGTTATCCATTTTAGAAGGGTAAAATGGTATCTTTATTGGGGTAAAAATCTTATCCTTACAATATAAGTATAAAGACAAAATGTGTCAAAAATGTGTCAAAAGTATATTGTTGTAATTATTAATCTTTTATTTTAAATAATATTATATACTGTTGACTAATAGTTAATAAAAAGTTAAAATTTATAATATAAGTAAACGATATACTTAATGTCGTTGCTTAAATTATAAAATTTATAAGGGGGAATAAAATTGAATAAAAAGAGTAAGATATATTTATCATTATTGTTAAGTTTTTTAATGATTGTATCTATTTTTGTTTGCGTAAGTGCATCTAAAACTTCTGACAATTCAAAAATAACAATACATTTTTATTCAAAAGATTGGTCTAATCCTAATATTTATTATTGGAATTCATTACCTAGTAATAAAGAGGTAGATTGGCCTGGAAAAGAAATGGAATCTGAGGGGGACAGCTGGTATAAGTACGAATTTAGCGATGTAACTAAGATTAATTTCTTATTTAACGAAAATGGAGAACAAACAGAAGATTTAACAAGAACATCTGGAGAATGGTGGTATAAAGATGGTAAATTTACTGATACTAACCCAGATGAAGATGATAATAAGCATGATGATGACAAAAAAGATGATGACAAAAAAGATGATGACAAGAAAGATGATGATAAAAAAGATGATGACAAACAAGATGATGGAACTTATAAAAAGAGTGAAGATTTCAGAGATGAAAGTATTTATTTTGTAATTACAACAAGATTTTATGATGGATACAAAGAAAATAATGTTCACTGTTCAGATGAAAATAGTCAAACATCAGAAGATGATCCTGCATGGAGAGGAGATTTCCAAGGTCTTATAGATAAGCTTGATTATATTAAAGCATTAGGTTTTTCTGCTATTTGGATTACTCCAGTAGTTGAAAATAAAAGTGGACTTGATTATCATGGATATCACGCATATAATTTTAGCAAAGTAGATTCAAGATACGAATCTCCAGGAGCAACTTATCAAGATTTAATTGATGCATGTCATAAAAAGGGAATAAGACTTATTCAAGACGTTGTATATAATCATACATCTAACTGGGGAGAAGAAAATATTAAGCAGTTAACTGAACCTGTTTATAAAGATAGAAATAAGATAGTAATGAATGGAAATGGTGATCCGAATAATCTTTATCATCATAATGGATTCTGTGGTAGTGGAGATTATGATAATTATGGATGCCAAATCAAAACAATAGCAGATGATTGTTTTGATTTAAATACAGAAAATCCTACAGTTTACAATTACTTAAATGAATGTTACACAAAATATATTAATATGGGTGTAGATGCATTCCGTATTGATACAGTAAAGCATATATCAAGATTAACATTTAACAAAGAATTCATTCCTGCAATTCAAAAGGCAGGTGGAGATAAGTTCTTTATGTTTGGTGAAATATGTACTAAGGGACATGATGTATGGTACCGTGATGCTCCACCAATTTCTACATGTTTCTATACTTGGGAAGATACTGATGATTGGTTAAGCAGATGGAGTGACACAGATGAAGCTGCTAACCAAAGTTTAGTTGCAAAACATTATGATGAGCATTTAGATAAGTCAAAACAACCTACAAGTAATAATGCATTTTTAGACGGAAATGACTATCATGAACCAGATTATTCACAAAGTTCAGGAATGAATGCTATTGACTTCCAAATGCACTGGAGCTTCCAAGATGCTGGTCAAGCATTTAGTGTTGCAAAACAAGAAGATCAATATTTTAATGATTCAACTAAAAATGTTGTATATGTAGATTCTCATGACTATGGACCAGATTTTTGCTATGACAAGAGGTATACAGGTGGTACTGATACTTGGGCAGAAAATCTTGATTTAATGTTTACATTTAGAGGAATTCCATGTATATATTATGGTAGTGAAATTGAATTCCAAAAAGGCCAGCCAATAGATAAAGGTAATTGTGCACCATTAGCTGAAACTGGACGTGCATATTATGGAGATCACTTAGAAGGGGAAGTTACTGCCACTGATTTTGGTAAATACACTGCAAGTGGTGCTGTAGCAGATACATTAAATTCTACTCTTTCTAGACACATTCAAAAACTTAATTTGATTCGTAGAGCTATACCAGCCCTTAGAAGAGGACAATATTCTACAGAAGGCATAAATGGTAATATGGCATATAAGAGACGTTACACAAATGGAAATACAGATAGCTTTGTATGTGTAACAATATCAGGTGGTGCAACATTTACTGGTATTCCAAATGGAGATTATGTAGATGCTGTTACTGGAGACAAGATTACTGTATCTGATAATACTCTTGATGTTAAATGTGAAGGAAAAGCAAATATGAGAGTATATGTTCTTAATGGACCTGGTCAAATAGGTGGAGATGTAGAAGATGATTATCTTAAATAATTAATAAAAATGACTCTAAGGCTTATGCCTTAGAGTTTTTTTGTTGTGTTTTTTCTTTTTTACAGAATAACCAAAATAACCAAGTGGTTTTGAATTAAGTCCATAATATTCACCATGGGAATAGGCGATTAAATTAGCTTTGTTAAAACATATTTTGTTGTTAGAATCTATTAGATTTTCATCTACTTTTATATTTACAACTTCAAGTAAAAATAAATCATGAGTACCAAGAGGTGTAATAGATTTTAATGTACATTCTAAAGCAATAGGGCTAAGATCTAATGAAGGCGTTTCTATGTTTATTCCTTTATTAAGTTTAAGGCCAAAGTGCTTTATTTTATCTTCTTTTCTTCCTGATTTTACACCACAATAATCAACTATTTTTACCATTTCTCTAGTTGGTAGGTTTATTACACATTCTTTTGAATCTCTTATATTTTCATAGGATAATCTTTCTTTTCTTATACCAACAGCAAGAATAGGAGGCTTTGTACACACAGTACTTACCCATGCAGCAGTAAATATGTTAATCTTGTTATTTTTATCTTTGGAAGTTATTAAGACTACTGGAGTTGGATTAAGCATAACACTGCCTTTAAAATTAAGTTTATTCATAAATATTTCTCCTATCATAAAAATTAAGATTTGTTAAATTAATTAACAAATCTTAATCTTATTATTAAAATTTTTAATGTTAAAATTTAATAACGGCGTCTTCTACCATATGAACTTCTTGATTTTTTGGCTGTAGCTTTTCTTATTAAATTGATAATTACAACAATTAATATAATAACAACAAGTACAGCAGCAACTATTGATATATATATTAATAAATTAGCTTTTATTAATGTTCCTTTTGTAAGTTCAATAGTACCATCAACCTTTTCTGAATATTGTTTAACAGAAACCGTAATAGGAACAGTTTTATTTGAAGCTGCCTTCCAAGCATTAGTATTATCTATATCAAAATTTATTGATGCTTCATTATCGTTTATGTTATTTTTGTATAATTCAACATTATCAGCTAATGTTACAGGAACTGTAATACTTTTTTCAGGGCCAAATCCTCCAAAGATCTTATAATTAAGAGTTACATCTCCAACTTCACTGCCTTTTTCTTTAAAAGTTTCTTTTTTTGCATCATAGCTATAATCCATCATACTTTTTAAATCTTCAAAACGTTTATCATTATTATTTCTGTCGCATTTTAAAACTATACCTATTAATTTTCTGCCGTCCCTTTCATATACGCCAGCAAAACAAGTTCCAGCAGCATCTGTTACTCCTGTTTTACCACCTATATTGCCATTTTTGTTTAATTCAGTATTTCTGTTTTGTAATGTAACAATTGTGTTTTGAGGTAAAGTAACAGTAGCATTTGACATTGACATAACTTCTCTTATCCAGTCATTTTCATAAGCTGCTTTTGTAATAATTGAAAGTTCATAAGCAGTAGAGTAGTTAACATCAGAACCATTTACAGGAAGACCATTAGGATTTTCAAAATGAGTATCCTTTAAACCTAATTCAGTAGCTTTATTATTCATAAGAGTAACAAATTCTTGAGAAGTAGAAGATACATTATCAGCAATTACATAGGCTGTGTCATTACCTGAAAATAGCAAAAGTCCTTTCATTATTGTATCAGCAGAAATTGTATCTCCTACATTTAATGATTTTCCATAGGGTTTCATATAGTCATTATCTAAAGTGTATGGAGGTTGATTTTTTGCATCTTGAGAATATGTAAGGTTGTCAGTTTTTTGTTTGTTTTGTGCAAATAAAAGTGCAGTCATAAGTTTTGTTGTACTTGCTAAGAATTTTTTGTCATTAGCATTTTTTTCGTAGATTATCTCACCTGTATCATAATCTACCACAATAGCAGCTTCAGACTTTATAGAAGGTTCAGAATCAGCTGCATAAGTCTTGCTTGAAAAAGGTGCAAGAACTGAAAAAGTAAGCACTAGGGCTAATGATTTTAATAATTTTCTTTTGGTCACAATAATCTCCCCAACTTTCATAAAAATATTATATATAAAATAAATTATTTATTATTTAGAAACATTTTTAGTATAGCATTACTTAAGATGATTTTCTATACTTATTTATTATTGAATTTTTTGCATTTATTTCAAGAGAATCATCTAAAGGTTCTAATTTTATATCTTTGTTGTATTTTAATTTTAATGCAGTTTCTAAAAACCTGTCTGTAAGTTCAGGATTTTTTGATAAAAGAGAACCATGAAAATAAGTACAGTAAGTATTTTTATATATGCATCCTTCATATCCATCTTCCCCATTATTTCCATAGCCATGTATGCATTTTCCTAAAGGAGTTAAATTATTTATATATGTTCTTCCAGAATGATTTTCAAAACCTACGTATGTTTCATTAAATGTATCATTATGAATTATGGTATTACCAATAAATCTTTTTTCACCGCCATTGGTGTATATATCAAGAATTCCAAGACCTTGCAATTTTTCTCCATCTGGAGCTATGTAATATTTACCAAGTAATTGATAGCCCCCACATATTGCAATTAGAACCTTTCCTGATTCAATATATTTTGATAAATTTTCTTTTTTTGTTTCCATTAAGTCTTTTGAAACAATAGATTGTTCATAGTCTTGCCCACCACCAAAGAATACTATATCCATTTCTTCTGGATTAAATTCATCATTAAGTGAGACATTAATAATATTAACATTTATATTTCTTCTTTTTGCTCTATCTTTTAATATAAGTATATTTCCAACATCACCATAAACGTTAAGAAGATCTGGGTAAAGGTGACATATATTTAATTCCATAAGGTACCTCCTACCAAAGTTTTTTTATATAACCTTTAGAGTATAAGTATTTTCTATAATTAATCATAGCTGTATATGTTGCCAATACATAAATTGTATCAGAATTGCTGTTTTTTATACTTTCTGTAATTTTTTCATAATCCTCATTTATAATGAATTTTTTTTCGTCTAATCCTGCAGTTTTCAATCTTACAGCCATATCGTAAAGTCTTGTGCCTGAGATGAAAATATCATTTATATTAAGTTCTGCTAATTTTTCAAAGTTAACATCCCATATCCAGGACACATCTGTACCATCAGCATAATTATCATTTAACATAAATAATGTAGAAAAATTATCATTATTTAAGCAGAGAGTATCAATTGATTGATTGTATCCAGCAGGATTTTTTACTAAGAATATTTTTAAATTCTTATTTTCAATGTTTATTTGTTCTTGTCTTCCAAAACTTGCATCTTGCTTATTAAGAGAAGAATTTATTATATCATTTTTTATTCCTAGTTCTTTAGCTATAGAAAATGCACAAAGACCATTGTATATATTATAAACTCCTGATTGGCTTATAGTTATAGTGCAATCATTTATTTGAACTTTAGAATGATTTTCACTTATATCTATAATTTTATTTATAGAATATTTTAAAGAGTTTCTTTTAAATCCACATTCAGGACAGTAAAAGTCACCTAAGTGGTTGTAAGTTACAAAATTATATTTGTAAGGTGCTTTGCAAAATTTGCAGAACTTAGCATCGGCATTAATATCTATCTTTGCATTAGGATCAATTGGAGTATTAAAGCCATAAAATACACATTGATTTTTTATATTCATTTTATTAAATAAAGAATCATCACCATTTAATACTAATTTAGAAGAAGGTACTTTTTTTATTCCTTCAAGAATTTTATTTAAGGTAGTATATACCTCACCATATCTATCAAGTTGATCTCTAAATAAATTTGTTATGGTAATTATTTCAGGAGTTATATATTCAGTAACAAATTTAACATTTGCTTCGTCAACTTCAATTACAGCGTAAGAATTATCTATAGGATTTTTAAAAAAAGAATAATTATCTATAAAACAGGAAACAATACCTCTAAAAAGATTAGCACCAGTATTGTTTGTAATTACATTAAATTTATTCATTCGTAAGATATTTGTAATCATACTTGTTGTTGTTGTTTTTCCATTTGTACCTGTAACAAGTATTACCTTATATCCTTTTGAAATAGTTTTTAATATATTTTTATCAAATTTTAAAGCAATAGTTCCTGGAAAAGTACTACCACCTTTTAGTATGTGTTTGGATAAAAACAAAACTACTTTTGAAAAAAAGATTCCTAAAAGTGAGTTTATTTTGATTTTTTTCAATTAAAGTCACCACCTAATTAATGTAGAAATATAAACTTTCTAAAATCAAGTATAGCATAAACTTTATGCATAACCAATAAATTTAAATTTTTTGCAAGGAAGGAGCAAAAATATCCTTAATTCTTAATTATTAATCCTTAATTATTAATTAACCAAAGTTGTAAGTGATAAATAACAGAAAGTGAAATGAAGTAAAAATTTGAGTTCAAATTTAAAAATGAAGCAATTATGGATTTTTCAAAAAAAAAGTGATACAATAGAGTTGTTTATTTAAAAAATCAATTGTTTTAACAATTTAATATAATATAATGTAAAAATTCAAATTTTTAGGAGGCTTTTCATGAAAAATACAGATGATAATAAACAATCCTTTTGGAATAAAGTATCCTGTACACATAAAAAATTAGCCGGGAAATATAAAGAATTAGATTCTATAATTACAATATTAGGTGTTATGGTGTTTGGGTCTACGGTAGTAACATTGTGTAATAGTGGCACTAATACAAAAGCAGAAGTTAAAGCATCACTAACAAATAATAAAGCAGAAGAGTATTTTTTTCAGGGAGAATATTCAAAGGCAATTTCTGAATATCAAAAGATGCAAAGTGGTCAAGAATGGCCTTATTATGAAGCAAAACTTGCCGAAGTTTATTCTGCTAGTGGCGATATAAATAGATCAAATGAACTTTTAGATGAAGTGGTAAAAAAGAGAGTAAATTTAATAACACAAAATGGTATAGATCAATATAAAAGTGGAGATGCTGAACTTGGTTGTTTAGTATCATATTTATCATATTTAAATGGAAATAATAAAGCACTTGAATATGCAAAGTCTTTTTATGAATATAATATGGATGATTTTAATATGAATATAATGATGTTTACATTATATTTACAGCAAGGTGATAAAGAAAGTGCAAGAAACATATTAAATAATTTATATGAAAATGATAAGGAAAAATCTGCATATGAATTAGCTGTTTTATCTAAAATGTATATAACATTACAAGATAATAGTAAGGGACTTGAAATATTAAAGGAAGCCTGGGAAGAAGATAAAAATGATTTGAAAGTATACGATGTTGTTTCTGAAATAACATCAAGTTCAATTAATAATTTACTTTCTGAAATTGAGCAATTATCAAAGGACAATGAAGATGAACCATGTTACAAAGTATGGCTTCTTAAGCATTATTCAGAGGATTCAATGTCATCAAGTAAATATAATGATTTAAAAAATGAAATTTATAGTGAAAAAGTAGAAAGTTATGTAGTAGAACTTATTGAACAAGGCTTTTTTAAGGGTGCAGATAATGATAAAATAAAGCAAATTATAGAAAAATTAGAGCGAAAGGAAGATCCTACATATAGTGATGAAAATATTATTGCTACATATTATCAAAATAAGGGTAATAATTCAAAAGCTCTTGAATATGCAGCTAAGAGTGTAAATTCTAATAGAGATTATGATAAAAATTACATAGATAATATTCCAAATAGTACAAAAGCTAAATCAGATAATGTAAGAGTTGAATCATATTATAGACAAGCTATTTCTACAGAACCATTTAATGGTGATGCAATTTTAGAACTTGCGGATTATTATAAAAATGAATTATCAAATAATGAAAAAGCATATGAGTTTTATGAAATAGCTGAAAAAATAGAACCAGATAGTGCAGAAATTATATATAATATGGCAATGATTAAATTTGAAGATAAGGATATTAACGAAGGAATAGAACTTATTAATAAATGTATAAGTTTAGATCCTAATGAAGCTAAATATCATAGAGCTCTTGGTAAGGCATATTATGATATAGGCAAAAAGGATGAAGTTATTAATGAAATAAGAAAGGCTTATAAAAATGATAATGAGGATATAGTAGCATTAAATAATGCAGGATGTTATTATATTTCAATTGGCAATGATATTGATAGAGGATTATACAATTTAAAATGTGCATATGAAATGATTAAGTCTGTTGATGATTTAAAAGTAAAAAAGGTTATAATAGCTAATTATGAAGCAGCAAAAGAAGTAAAGAAAAGCTCTGGTAACGATGTGAGTACAACAGTTAATCCATTATTATTTGAAATGCTTTATTAAAATTATTTTTCTTTAATAAAAACATATAAAGGGTAATGAGTAAAAGTACGATAAATGTAATATGATATAAGTTATTAAAGGTTTGAAAATATGAAGTGGTAAAAATGGATTATATATGAGAGGTGCAGTAAATATGAAAAAGTTTTTTAAAGTAGTAGTTGTAGTTATATTACTAGCCTGTATTTTATGTGGAGGAATGTTTGTATATAAAAAGTTCTTTTCTAAGGAAAAAGGAATGACAATTTCAAATTGGGATAGCATTTATAATGAAAATAATATAAAGTTCTTTTATGAAGATTTAAGTTCTGAAAAAACAGAATCCGATTTGTCAAAGCTTGATGCAGAATATAAAATTAAAGATTCAATAAAAAATTTATCAACAGAAAAGGATATAATTAGCAAGGGTATGGATATATTAAATTCTATTGCTGATTCAGATGATATAAGTGAAAGTAATCTTACAAGTGGCTATGCCATTATTTCTAATATGGCTGGTAGAAAAAAATTGGCACCAAGAGATATGGCATATCTTCAAAGAGATATTTTCCTATGTGAAGGAATAGTTTCACGAGTTGGTGAATTTAGAAAAGAAGATCCTAAAAATGCAAAAAATCCAAGCTATTATATTGTTGAATATTGGAGTACAAAGTATTCAAAGTGGGTTATGATAGATGTTGTAAATAATGGATATTTAGAAAAAAATGATGAACCATTGTCTGCGATTGAAATTATGCAAGCTAAAATGAATGATCTTACATATGTTGGTTCTATTGCTCAAAGTGATTTTAAAGATAAAATAAAAAAATACTTATCTTCTTATACAATTGCTATTGACAATACATTAGATAACAAAAAAAGTAATACATATATAACTTATACTACAGACAAAAAGGATATAACATTAAAGGTAGGAAATAGTTATGCTCCTTGTACAATATATACTACTAATAAAGATTTATTTAATTTTGATCCTTCTAAAAAAATAGATGGTAAAGATGCTAAAGCTTATCTAGTTATAATGAAGGATACAGATGAAAAGGCTGCTGATAATGCATATATAATAGGTGCATTTAAGGATGATTCAATATTAGATGAATATTATCTGAAAATAAATGATGACAATATGGAAAAAGTACTAAAATATAAAAACATTGAACTTGAAGAAGGTACAACTAGTATTTCATTATTGATTGATGGCCAAGCTGTTGAAGCAAAGGTTGAAATTGAAAATAATAAGTAATGATTTATAAAAATGTTTAAATTTGTGTAGACATTATTTATATAATAAAAGTATAATTAAGAAAGTAGTTTTATAGTACTTTCTTAATTTTTTTATTGTATGAATTTATAAAAATTCTAAAAAGTAAAAAGTAAATAACAAGTTTAAGGAGTTGGACAAGATAATGTTAGATTTTTTGTTTGTATTGAAAGCTATAATAATAGCTATAGTTGAAGGGTTAACTGAATTTATTCCTGTATCATCTACTGGACATATGATTTTAATAGGCAATCTAATTGATTTTAAAGGCGAATTTGCTGATATGTTTGAAGTTGTCATTCAACTTGGAGCAATTATGGCAGTAGTTGTTTTATATTGGAAAAAGATAAAAGACAGTGTTGTGGAATTTTTTAAATATATCTTTACTAAAGGCAAAGAAGGTAAAGTAGGATTTAAATTTGGAATAAACGTAATAGTAGCTTCAATTCCAGCTGGTGTGGTAGGAATGTTATTTTATAGTAAGATTAAATCATTATTTGGACCAAAGTATGTAATTATAGCATTTATTGTTGGTGGTATACTTTTACTACTTATTGAAAATTCTTTTAGAAAAAGAAAGCACAAAACAAAATCTATTGATGATATTACAGTTAAACAATCATTTAAGGTTGGTTTATTTCAAGTTTTATCAATGTGGCCTGGAATGTCAAGAAGTGCTTCAACAATAATGGGTGGTTGGGTAGCTGATATTTCAACACCAATAGCAGCTGAATTTTCTTTTTTCTTAGCAATACCAGCTATGGTAGGATCTTCAGCTAAGGATTTATTTGAATTTGATTATTCAATTATGAATACAACTAGTTGGATAGCATTAGTTATAGGTTTTATTGTAGCATTTATAGTTTCAATTGTTGTAATGGACAAGTTTGTTGCATTTTTAAAGAAAAAGCCTATGAGAGTTTTTGCTATATATAGAATATTTGCAGGAACATTACTTGCTATATTAGTTTTAACAAAAGTTATAATAATATAAGGTTAAGATTTGGACTTTTAAAAGTCCTTTTCTTTTAATGATTAATTTTATAATAATTAACTTAAAATTAACATAAATAACATAAATATAATATATAATAAAGTTTGTAGATTAATATTTAACGTTTTCTATAAAATGGTAAAAAAATCTTTAAAGTCCTTAAATCATGTGATATTATTAAATTAATGGTATTATTTACCAATGTAAAATAATTAAATCATAGGGTGGGAGGATTTATTAATGATAGGAGATGTTAAAAAAATTGCATTATTAACAGGCGGTGGTGATTGTCCAGGCTTAAATGCAGTAATAAGAGCTGTAACTAGAACTGCAATTTTAAATTATGGGTATGAAGTTATAGGATATAAATTTGGATATAGAGGTTTATATAATAATGACTTTATTCCACTTACATTAGATTCTGTATCAGGAATTTTAAGTAGAGGTGGAACAATTCTTTACAGTTCAAATAAAGATAATCTTTTTGATTATACAATTAATGAAAATGGACAAGAGGTTAAAAAAGATGTTTCTGATGTAGCTGTTGAAAATATGAAAAAAGAGGGTGTAGATGTACTTGTTATTATAGGTGGAGATGGTACATTAACATCTGCAAGAGATTTTTCAAGAAAGGGAGTAAATGTTGTTGGTGTTCCCAAAACTATAGATAATGATTTAGCATCTACAGATGTTACTTTTGGATTTAATACAGCAATTGATGTAGTAACTGAAGCTTTAGACAGGCTTCACACAACAGCAGAATCTCATCATAGAGTAATGCTTTGTGAAGTTATGGGTAGAAATGCTGGATGGATTGCATTAGAATCTGGAATTGCAGGATCTGCAGATGTTATACTAATTCCAGAAATTCCATATGATATTTATAAGATAAAAGAAAAGGTAGAGGAGAGAAAAGCTTCAGGTAAATTATTTACTATAGTAGTTGTGTCAGAAGGAGCTAAACCTAAAGATGGAGAAGTTGTTATAAGAAAAGTAGTTGAAGACAGTCCTGATCCAATTAGACTTGGTGGCATTGGTAATAAGCTTGCTGATGATCTTGAAAAAATAATTGATGATCAGGAAATAAGATGTACTGTTCTTGGTCATATACAAAGAGGTGGCACAACATGCACATATGACAGAATTTTATCTACAAGATATGGAGTAGCGGCAGCTGAACTTATTAATTCTGGGAAGTTTGGTCAGATGGTATGCTTAAAGGGAAATAAAATCTCAAGTGATTCATTAGAAAATGTTATAGGACAAAAAAACAAATTAGTAGATATTGATGGAGAGCTTGTACAAATGGCTAGAAAAATTGGTGTGTCATTTGGAGATTAAAATATAAATTACTTTATGGAGGCTTATTTATGAAAGAAATAAAAAAATATTTAGAATCAAGAATTGGTGATTATAGCTTTTTCTTTGAGGATTTAAAAAGTGGTTATACTTATGGATATAATGAAAATGTTCAGATGGTTGCAGCTGGTTGCATGAAGCTTCCAATAGCAGTTTCACTTATAAAAGCTGTAGAAGAAGGAAAAACAGATTTTATGAAAAAAGTTAAAATAGAAAGTGCTGATAAAGTATATGGTACTGGCATAATTCATGAATTTGGTGAAAGAGAATATACAGTTTTTGAACTTTTAGTAGCAATGCTTATACAAAGTGATAATACAGCTGCAAATAAGATAATCGATATAGTTTCAATGGATAGGATAAATGAAGATATTAAAAGTATGGGACTTAAAAATACTATTCTTAATAGAAAAACTTCTGATGAAAGAAATAAGCAAAATGATATAGAAAATATATCAAGTGCATATGATTTATGTAGTATATGGAAGACACTAAAAAATGCTACTTTCTTATCAAAAGAAAATAGTGAGATGCTTATAGATATTTTAACAAGACAGCAGATAAAAAATAAGCTAGCACTATATATTCCAGATGATCTTAAATATGAAATTTCAAGTAAAACTGGAGATAAAAAAGGAGTAGAAAATGACACTGCTTTTATAAGATTGTCAAAAGGTAATTTTGTATTCACTGTAATGTCAAAAAATATTCCTAATAGTGTTTATGGGACAGTTACCTTAGCAAAATGTGGTAAGATGGCCTGGGATGATATAATGAATAATTGGAATTAGTTTAAGGGATTGTTGCTCAATGTGACAATCCTTATTTTTTATTAATTCTTAATTTCGTAGTTAAATTTGTAAACTAATTAGGAAATTAAGAATTAAGTCAGCCGTCGCCGATGTCCTGGGCTTAATTAAGTAAAAATTCAGAATATTTTACTTTTTCGTTGTGAAAATTTTGATTATATGAGATGGATGGACAATCCACAATTTCAACGTCAACGCCTAATATTAATAAAACCTCAATAATTTTCAAATAAACATTTGTAAAAATATGGTAAATATATTAAAATATATTTATGTTATAAATGTACAATTTGAGAAGAGAGGTTTTAAGTAAACTATGAAAAAAGCAGTAATAATTGGGTTAGAGAATCAAGATGGATATTATTTATCTGAATTATTAATTAGTAAAGGATATGATATAATTGGCATATTTAAATGTAAAGAGCTTCTTAAGGATTATGTATACTATTCTAATAGAATTAAATATTTAAATCTTATGGAAAATGATATTGAACATATTTTAATAAAGTTTAAACCAGATGACAAGAAAAATATTAAAGTACATTAGTGTATATGAATTAAAGAGTAAATATTATCAATCATCAAATGAATTATTATTTAAAAAAATTTTAGATGAAGATACATCTGAGGATGAATTTTTGATAAATTCAAAAGGATATCTTTATTCTTATTGGAGAACAAAGAGCTATAGAGAATGTTACAATTTGTTTGCTTGTAATGGGGTGTTATTTAATCATGAATCTGTAAAATGCAGAGAAAAGTATTCAGCTTCAGTTATAGCAGAGGCCGTTGTCATGATATATTTTGGACTTAAAGATACTATCTTTATAGATAATTTAGATTATAAGAAAGAATGGGGATATACTAGAGATTACATTCAGGGTATTTGGCTTATGATGCAAAAGGAGGTTTCATCAGATTATGTTTTATCAACCAATGAACGTCATAGCATTAGAGAATTTATAGAAATTGCATTTGTGAAAGTTGGTATTTATATAGTTTGGAAAAAAGTAGCGGGTTTTGAATATGGATACAATAAAACTGATGGAAAGTTACTGGTAAAAGCTTGTGATAATAATTTTAATAAAGTAAGTATTTTACATGGTAATGCAAAAAAGGCAGAGAGGATACTTAATTGGAATAGAAAAGTAAGCTTTACAAATTTAGTTGAAAAGTTTGTAACATATTATAAAAAACTATATTTGAAAGAAATTTATTGTAAAGATAACTTACAACAAAAATGACAAATTTAATAGGTAATTCTAGTTATTAAATTCGTTTACAAAATTTTAAAAAACTATTGATAAAAACTCTAAAAACGTTTATTATATAATTATGTTATGTAAATGATTAACTAGCAATGTTAATTATCTCAATTACATATTTTTATGTAAATAAATTAAGGGGGAGATTATTAATGGTAGGAAAAAGTATTAAAAGACTTATTGCATTAGTTACTATGTCAATGACATTATTTAGCACAACTTTAGCTAGTGCAGCTGATACTATTGTAAACGATAGTACTACTAAAGATTCTACAAGCTCTAATTCAGATGATTTATTTCAAAATGTTGAAAATGGCGACATGGAAGGTATCTTAAAAGTAAACGTTGACGATAATGGTGATCTTACTTATCAAGAACCAGTAGGAAAAACTGCACTTGAACAACCTAAAGGCGATTGGGGAGACAAGGTATATACTGAAGACAGAGTCTTTTCATGGGATAATGTTAACATGTATTTTGTAATTACTGATAGGTTTGTAAATGGTGAAACTTCTAATGACCATTCATATGGTAGAGGCCAAGATGGAAGTGGTAAAGAAGTAGCTGGTTATGATACTAAAGCTGGATACTGGCATGGTGGTGACATTGTAGGATTAACTCAAAAGATTGAAGATGGATATTTTGACAATCTTGGTACAGATGCTATTTGGATAACAGCTCCATATGAACAAATACATGGTGGCATGTGTGCAGATGGATTTAAGCATTTTGCATACCATGGATATTGGGTTCTTGATTATACAGAACCAGATAAAAATATTGGTACAGCAGAAGAATTCGAAAAATTTGTAGATACTGCTCATAGTCATGGTATAAGAGTAGTTATGGATATAGTTATGAACCATGCAGGATATGCAAATGCGGTAGATGCTAATGAATATGGATATGGTGGTTTAAATCCATCATGGAAAGATGTATATTTTAGTGATGAAGGTTCTATGCATTGGTGGAATGACTATTCTGCAGAAGCTGCAAAACAAGGAGGTGCAGATCAATATACTCTTAATTCAGATGCAAACTGGGATAATTTCTGGGGACCTCAATGGGTTAGATTAAGAAAAGATAGATTTGGCAGTTATTCTAATCAAGCTCCAGAAGAAGCTGGTGTTGAAACCTGTCTTGATGGACTTCCAGACTTTGTTACTGAAGGAACTACAGATCCTGGAATGCCAGCAGTATTAAAGTCTAAATGGTCTGCAGAAAAATTAGAACAAGAAGAAAAAGAAATGACAGAATTCTGTAGTAATTATGGAATGAAAAAATGCGTTAAAACTTACATTGTAAAATGGCTTACTGATTGGGTAAGAGATTACGGTGTAGATGGATTTAGATGTGATACAGCAAAACATGTTACAATGGATTGCTGGGGAGATTTAAAGAAAGCTGGTGTACAAGCCCTTAATGAATGGAGAAAAGCTAATCCAGATAAGCCAGGAGCTAAATGGACAGATAATTTCTGGATGACAGGTGAATCATGGGGACATGGAGTTGGAAAAGATGGCTATTATACATCTGGTGGCTTTGATTCAATGATTAATTTCTCTTATCAAGGAAATGAAGGTAAGACAGGAGCTTCATTAGATGGAGTTTATAGTGGTTATGCAAAGCAAATCAATTCAGACCCTTCTTTTAATGCTTTAAGTTATATTTCATCACATGATACAGCATTAGGTGCTAGAAGTGCAAATGCTGGAACAGCACTTTTATTAACTCCAGGTGGTGTTCAAACATATTATGGTGATGAATCAGGTAGAAAAGGTGATGGTACTCCACAATTACAACCAACTCGTAGTAATATGAACTGGGATTCAATTGATCAATCTATATTATCAAATTGGCAAAAAATTGGACAATTTAGAACAGAACATATAGCTGTTGGTGCTGGTACTCATACAAAACTTTCAGAATCACCTTATACATTTAGTAGAGTATATGAAAAAGGCGATGTTAAAGATAAAGTTGTAATATCACTTCCAGGAACATCAGGACCTTGTACAGTTGATTGTGGTGATACATTTGAAGATGGTACAACATTAATAGATTATTATACTGGTAATGATTATGATGTATCTAATGGTAAAGTAGAAGTTGAGGCAGGAGAAAATGGTGTAGTACTTTTATCAGAAGGTAAGCCATCAACTAAGGCTTCTGTAGGTGCTAGTGTATCAAGTGGAAGTTATACTGATGATACAATAGAAGTTACATTAAACCTTAAAAAAGCTGAAACAGGAACTTACTCTATAGATGGATCTAAGGAAGTTTCATTTAAAGATGGAGATACAATTACTATAGGTAAAGGTTCTGAAGCTGGAGATATTACAAGACTTCAATTAAAAGCAGTTGGAACTGATGATCCAGATAAAACTGTTATAACTAAAGAATTTTCTTATAAGAAAACTGCAAAAGATTCAGAATCAACAATTAAAAAAGGATTAACAATTCATGCTAAAAACAGCAAATGGGATCAAACTAAGATGAACATTTGGGCATACGATTCAGATAAAGTTAATGTAGCTCCAGATGCTGCATGGCCTGGTGAAGCAATGACTAAAGGTGATGATGGATGGTTTACAATTAATTATCCAGAAGCTACAGGAAAGTATTTTATAATACTTACAAGTGGAACTGATAGAAGTGTGCCAGAAGGTCAAGATGATCCACAACAAAGTGGTGAAGCTTGGTATTTAGATGGAAAATGGTATTCTAGTAATCCTGAAAAACTTCAAGTTAATGATTTAGTTGCTGATAAGTTTACTGTATCAAGTGGCAAAGAAGTTACATTTACAGCAACTGCAACTGGAAGTGGCACTATTTCATATGAATTCTTTAATGGAGATAAATCTATAGGAACATCTGATGATGGAACACTTACATGGACTCCAGATAAAGATGGAACATACAAAATTAAAGTAGTAGCTACTGATTCTTCTAAAAATACTACTTCTGCAACTATAACTTATACAGTTGGTGAAGGTGGAAGCGTAGTAGATCCAGATGATCCAATAGATCCACCAGCACAGGAATTTAAAATTAAATCTGTAACAGCTGGTAATAATGAAATTACAGTAGGTGAAAGTACAACAATTTCAGCTGTAGTAGAAAATGCTAGTGGTGATGTTAATTACAAGTTTACTAATGGAAAAACTACTTTACAAAAATACTCTTCAAATAATGAATATGTATTTGAACCAGACAAAGAAGGAAATTATACAATTACAGTAACAGCTCAAGATGAGGATGGTAATGAAGATTCAAAAGATATTAAAATTAATGTAAAAGCTAAACCTGTAACTCCACCAGATCCATCAGAAGATGAAAATCCTGTTACATTAGCTACATTTAAACCAGATAAACAAGCTCCACAAACAGTTGGAACTAAGGTTACATTTACAGCAACTGCAGAAGATGGTGTTGGTGATATAGTTTATTCATTCTATATAAATGGCAGCAGCAAGCCAGCTCAAAAAGGAAGCAAAAATACATTTGCATGGACTCCAGCAGAAGAAGGAACTTATACAATTAAAGTAGTTATTACAGATGATTCTGAAGAATCTGGCGTAGAAAATGATGATAATACAGCTGAATTAACTTATAAAGTTACTAAAGGAAGCACTAAGCCTGATCCTGAAGAGCCAGCTGATGCTATAAAGGTATCATTAAAAGCTAATAGTGATAGTATTCAAGTTGGTAAAGAAGTTAAATTTACAGCTGAAACTTCTAATGCTGATGGTGATGTAACTTATACTTTCTATGTTGATGGCAAGAAAAAACAAAGTGGTGCATCTAATGAATTTGTATGGACTCCTGCAGAAGAAGGTTCATATAAAATTCAAGTTGAAGCAGTAGATGAAGAAGGAAATACAGCTGAAGATAAAATAGATGAATACAAAGTATCTAATAGTCAAAAACCAGATGAACCAAAGGATGATCCAGAATCACCTACTGGTGATACTGCAAGTGCTATGCCAATGGTAGTGCTTGGAGCAATGGCATTAGGATACGTTGTATATAGTAAGAAAACTAAACAAGCTAGATAATATTAGCTAAATGATTTATGTCTTAAGAGATGAAAATTGTTTTCATCTCTTAAGGTTTTAATAAAAAAGAAATTAACAAGATTTGAAAAGAGAGAGGGAAAATCATGGGAAGATTATCAAAAAAATTAGTAAGTATTGTTACAACTGTCGTAGTAGCTTCAACAGTTATGGCGCAAACTCCATTATCAGCAATAGCTGCAAATGATAATGACAATAATTTAGAAGTATCAGATGCAAATGATACAGTAGAAGAAACAGAAGCAAGTGACATGACTGTAGATGAAGGTGTTATGCTTCATGCATGGAACTGGTCTTTTAAAAATATTAAAGATAGTTTACAAGAAATAAAAGATGCAGGTTATACTGCAATTCAAACATCTCCAGCTCAAGCCTGCAGACTTGGTGCTAATTGGGATAATGCAGATAAATCTCAAACAAATGATACACCAACATGGTACTATTTATATCAACCAACATATTTTACTGTAGGTAATGATTATTTAGGAACAGAAGCAGAATTCAAAGAAATGTGTGAAGAAGCACATAAATTAGGTTTAAAGATTGTTGTAGATGTTGTTGCTAACCACTTAGCTGATGTTGGTACAGACCACACTGATAAAGTTGATCAAACATTATTTTCAGATGCTAGAACAATGCAAAATGGTGGACAAAGAATTGAAAAGTGGAATGAAAGAGAGCAAGTAACTCAAGGTTGTTGTATTGGTATGCCAGATATTAATACTAAATCTGAAAAATCACAAAATATAATTGCTAATTATTTAAAAGAATTAGTAAAAGATGGTGCTGATGGATTTAGATTTGATGCAGCTAAGAGTATTGAACTTCCAAGCGCTTATGAAAATGGTAAAACATCAAGTGATTTTTGGCCAAATGTTTTAAATGCAGCAAAAAGTGAAAAAGATGATGGGAATTTATTTGTATATGGTGAAGTACTTCAAGGAGATGAACCAGGTACAAATCAAGATGGATATGTAAATAGTGGTTTAATGAGAATTACAGCAAGCTGCTATGGACAACTTATAAGATATTCTGTTGGATATGATGTATGGCAACAAGAAGTAAATGGTAAAGATGTAATTAGAGGTGAGGGATATAACCAAGGAAAACAAGAATCAGTTACAACTCCAAGTGTTTCTAAGGTAATAACTTCTATTCCAGCAGCTGCATGGGATCAAAAGATTCCAGGAAATAAATTAGTTGGTTGGGTAGAAAGCCATGACCTTTATGCAAATGCAGGGGCTACAAGAGCAATGTCTGTTGCACAAAGAGAAGTATGTTGGGCAATATTAGCTTCAAGAAAAGAAGTAGTACCATTATTCTTTAATAGACCAGTAGATACTGATTTTGGAAAGGATATGTATAATCCTAAAGGTGAAGCTTATAAGCCAATGGGTGAAAAAGGTTCAGATGATTTTAAATCTAAAAATGTTGTTGCTGTAAACAAATTCCACAATGCAATGAAAGATGAAGATGAAAAGCTTTCTGGATTAAACAGTGATTCTGTGTATATGGCATCTCGTGGTGGTAAAGGTGTTGTTTTAGCAAACGTAACTACTAATGAACAAAATATAAGTGCTGAAACTGATTTAAAAGATGGTGAATATAAGAACTATGGAGCTGATGGTGGTACATTTACTGTTAAAAATGGTACATTAACTGGATCACTAAAGGGACAATCAATAGCTGTTTTATCAACAGTTGATTTATCTGCATCTGAAACACCAGAAGTGAAAACTCCAACAATATCAGTTAAAAATGGAAAAGATACTTTAAAGAAAGATTCAGAAACTTCATTTGATGGAAGTATAAAAGTAACTGTAAACTTAAAAGATGCAGAATCTGCTACTTACAAGCTTGGTGATGCTAAAGAAGTTGAATTAAAAGATGGAGATACAATAACAATTGATGATACAGAAACTTTAGTTATTACAGCTAAAAATGGAGAGAAAGAAGCTACTGAAACTTACAAATTTAAGAAAAATCCAGAAGTTGATAAGAAAGATCCAAAAGCTACTGCTAAATTAGGTGGAAAAGCTATTGAAGATAATAGTACAACTACAATAGAAAAAGAAACTAAACTTAATGTAAGCTTTGAAAATGTTGATAGTTTATCATATAAATTTAATGGTGAAGATGTAGATTTAAGTGATGATGAAGTTAAAGATGCAATTGAAAATGGTCTTGAAATTGTAATAGGTAAGAACTTAGAAGCTGGTGAAACTCAAAAGGTTGAAATTACAGTTACTAATGAAAATGGAAAGCAAAATTATACTTATAAATTCAAAATGAAAGATGAAGAAGTAGTAGCTGATCCTGCTGAAATAATAGCTAAATATAATGGTAATGTTGTTGATGAAAATGAAACTATTGAATTTACTGATGAAGCACAATTAAATTTAACATTTAAAAATGCAGCATCTGTTACAATTCAAAAAGACGATAATGCTCCAACTTCATTAAATAAAAATGTAATTGCAAAAGGTAAAACTGTTTATGTAGGAGCAGATTCTAATGTAGGAGATACAAATACAGTTGTTGTTAAAGCTAAGAATTCAGATGGTGAAGAAGTAACTAAGACTTATACATTTAAGAAAGTTTCTGAAGTTAAGCCACCAGTTGAAGAAGAATTTAAATTTAATTCAGCTACTCCTGATAAAACTAAGGTTACTTTAGGTTCAGATGTTACAATTACTTGTGATGCAACAGGAAAAGATATTAAATATGCATTATATACTAAAAAAGATGATAATGATGAAGAACAATATAGTGCATTCCAAAGCAGCAATAAATTAACTTGGACTCCAGAAGAAGAAGGAAATTATGTATTAAGAGTAGTTGCAAAATCAGGTGAAGAAGAACAAGAACAAACAATTAAGGTTACTGTTAAGACTGAAGAAGTAAAGAAAGATTTTTCTGTTAAATTAACTTCTGAAAAGGAAACAATTGAATTAGGAGATTCAGTAAAACTTATAGCTAACGCTTCAGATGCACAAGGAACTCCAAAATTCAAATTTAAATATAAATTAGCTTCAAATAGTTGGACAGATAAAGAAGTATATGTTGTTGCTAAAGGATATTCAGAAAATAATACTATAGAATGGACACCTAAAAAAGCAGGAACTTACAATGTAATATTACTTGCACAAGATGATGAATATAACGACAATAATGAAGATGCAAATAAAAAATATATTACAAGTAAAGAAATTACTATAACTGTTACTGAAAAGAAAGATCCAGAACAAAAACCATCTGAAGATAAACCTGCAACATCAACTACAACAACTCCAGAAAAGCCAGATTCACCAACTGCTGATACTACAAAGGCTTTACCAATAGTTGCAATGGTGGTTGCATCTGCAGCAGCACTTGTAAAAAAGTTCAAAAGACAATAATATAAGTTAATATTAATGTGCAAACATTAACTGTGTTTGCACATTTTAGAAATAATTAAGGGGGATAATTAATAAATGAGTAAATTTTTAAAATCAATTTATGCAGGAATTGCTATTTTAGCACTTACTTCTACTGTATCATTAGGAGCATTTCCAGCAATTACAGCATCAGCTGAAGATTCAGATAAAAATATGATTGCCTTAGTTGATCCAGTAATTGATAGTATTGATGCAAAAGATAATAATAATGGTACTGTTACTTTCACAGTAAATGCTAGTGGTGGTATGGTAGGAACTAACTTACTATTCTATAAATTCTATGTTTTAGATGAAAATGGTGAAAAGGTTCAAATAAATCAGGACAAGGGAATAGGACAAAACTATTCAACTGATAACACATACATTTGTAAACCAGGAACTGATGGTAAGTTTAGAATATGTGTTGAAGTTCAAAATTCACAAAATGATGTTGTTAGTGAAACAAAAACTTACGAAATAAATACTGATACACCAGACACACCAGATACTTCTGTATTAAAGATTAACAAAATAGAAACTAATGTTACTAAAGACACTGTTGTTAACGATGATGTTAAAATATCTGCTGATGTTACAAGTGATGATGATGACTTAACATATAAATTCACAGTAGTTGATTCTAAAGGAAATGAAGTATTTAGTAAGGAAACTGCAAAATCTACTGTTACATGGACTCCTAAAGCAGCTGATGAATATACTATAAAGGTTGATGTTACTGATTCACAAGATAATACTGAATCTGAAACTCAAAAGGTTGTTATAGGAACTGCACAAGATGGAACTGATGATGAATTAACAATAAATGTTTCATTAAGCAGCCAAGATGTATATGTAAATAAATCTGTAACAATTAAAGCTGAATCTAATGGTGGTATAGGTGATAAGAAGTATAAATTTAAGGATTCATCAAATAGTGGAGTAGCAATATTAAGAGAATATGAAGAAGGCAATGAATTTGAATGGACACCTACATCAGAAGGAACACATACTTTAACAATTTATGTTAAGGATGATTCTGGTGTTACTAAGAGTAGTAAGATTACAGTAAATGTAAAAGCAGAACAAACTGGTAGTGATAAGCCAAGCACAAATCCAGATGATAGTGATAAGCCAAATACAAATCCAGATGATAGCGATAAGCCAAGTACAAACCCAGATGATAGTGATAAGCCAAATACAAATCCAGATGATAGTCATAAGCCAAGTACAAACCCAGATGATAGTGATAAGCCAAGTACAGATCCGGGTAAAGATAATGATGGAAACAATACTGGAGATTTATCTAAGGGAATTTTACCAATAGGAACATTTGCAGTTATGTCACTTGGATATATCGTAGCTTCATTAAAAAGAAAAAATAAATAATTAAAAATAAAATTTAATTTTAATGCATACATTTATTTTAAATAATAAGTGTATGCATTTTTTTAATAAAAAGTTTAAAAAAATTACATAATATGTTTCTAAAATTAGCAAAATATGATAATATGATATTATAGAAAATATATTTACTACATAAGGGGGATTAAATGAGTAAATTAACAAAAAAGTTAATGTGTTTAGTGGCATCTATCATGGTTTCGTTTACAATGATATCATCAAGTGCATTAGCAAAGAACAAGTTAGAATTAAGTAGTGATACTGAAAGTGTTGAAGAAGCACAAGTTTCAAATCACGGTTTACCTGATTCTATTGATGATGGAGTTATTCTTCATGCATGGAATTGGTCTTTTAATAATATTAGAAAAAATATGAAGGAAATTGCTGAAGCTGGGTATAATACAATACAAACATCACCTGCACAAGCATGTAGATTAGGTGAAACATGGAAAAAAGCTGATCTTGAACAAACAAATGATAAGCCTACATGGTATTATCTTTATCAACCTACATATTTTACATTAGGTAATGATTATTTAGGAACAGCAGAAGAATTTAAAACTATGTGCGAAACTGCACATAAATATGGGGTAAAAATAATAGTTGATGTAGTTGCAAATCATTTAGCTGATTGTGGCTCAGAACATAAAGATAAGGTGGATACTGAATTATATGATGAAGCAAGGAAGTGTTCTGGCTTAGATGATCCTAATAGAATTACAGGTTCAGATTGGAAAGTAAGGGATAAAGTAACACAAGGTTGTTGCATAGGTATGCCTGATATTGATACTAAATCAAAAACAGCTCAAAATAAAATAGGATCATATCTTCAAGAATGTGTAAAAAATGGAGCTGATGGTTTTAGATTTGATGCAGTAAAAAGTATTGAACTTCCAGAAAAATATGAAAGACCAGGAGCAACTTCAAGCGACTTTTGGACAACAGTAATGGGAATGGCAGATAGTACAGCATCTGATGAGGGAAAAAAATTATTTTATTATGGTGAGGCACTTCAAGGTGATGAACCAGGAACAAATGCAGTTGGTTATACTAACATTATGAGAATTACAGGAAGTCAGTATGGTTTCTGCTTAAGACAAGCAACAGGCTATGTTATGTGGCAGGAAGAAGTAAAAGGTAAGGATGAAATTAGAGGTGATGGTGCTAATAGGGATCCAGGTGTAACAAATGTAGCGCTAGATATGGTTCAAGGTAGTTGGTCACCAGATGGACTTACTGCTGAGTGGGTAAAAAATCCAACTTCTATTCCTGAAGGTACTCAATGGTCAATGGATAACATATCTAATGATAAATATGTAAGTTGGGTAGAAAGCCATGACCTTTATGCAAACGCTGGAGCAACAAGATGCATGGATACCCCAAGAAGAGAAGTGGCATGGGCATTAATGACTGCAAGGGATAAGGTTGTACCATTATTCTTTAATAGACCAGTAGACACTGATTTTGGATCAAATGCTAATTCACCACAGGGTGAAGCATACAAAACTATGGGAGAAAGAGGTTCAGATGATTTTGCATCTAAAAATGTAGTAGCTGTTAATAGATTTCATAATGCAATGGTTGGACAAGCTGAAAAAATATCTACAGCACAAGGAAATGGAAATGGTGGTGATCCTAAGATACTTGTTGTAAATCGTGGCAATAAGGGAACTGCTATAATAAATACTGGAAGAGATAGTGAATTTGAGGTAGAGTCCTCACTTCCAGATGGAACATATGAAAATCAAGCAGAATCGGGTGGATCTTTTAATGTATCAGGAGGAAGAGTTTCTGGGAAAATCCCTGCAAATGGTATAATAGTTTTATATACACCAGAGGATATAAACTTTGATGATGTAAAAGATGATGACTCAGATATAAAGGATGATGATTCAAAGAAGGATGATGACTCAGATATAAAGGATGATGATTCAAAGAAGGATGATGACTCAGATATAAAGGATGATGATTCAAAGAAAGATGATGACTCAAATAATAACAATGATAGTAAGGCAGATGATGAAAAAGTTGAACCTGCTATTACTGTAAAGTCTGATGGAAAAATAATAAGTGATAATAAAATTATTGAAATAAATAGTGATTCAACAATAAATATAAAATTTAAGGATGCTGAAAGCGCTACATATAAAGTTGGTACAGGTTCTAAAAAGAAAGTTTCTAATACTCAATTAAAAAATGGAATTAATATTAATGATATTGCAGATGGTTTAGAAGCAGGTGATATAGTAGTACTTAATATAGAAGCTATAAATGGAGATAAAACAGTATCAAATACATTTAAATTTAAATTACTAGAAGATGAAGACAATAACAATGATAATGATAAAAAGGATGATGAAGAAGCTATCTTAAAAATAAATAGCATAAAAGCATCAAAGAATGAAGCAAATGTTTCTGATGATATTACAATTACAGTAAATGCAACAGGTACAAATTTGAAATATAAATTATCGGAAATAGTTGATAATGATGAACAAGATTATACAAGTTTTATTAAGAAAAACTCATTTACATGGTCAAGTGATGAAGTAGGGAAACATGTATTAAAAGTAAGTGTTACAGATGGACAAAAGACAGTAACTAAAAATATTACAATTAATATAGTAGATCCTAATGTTTCTGATAAAGAATTAAGTGTAGTATTAAATAGCACTTCAAAAACTATATCTTTAGGTGATAGTATATCTTTATCAGCTACTGCTTCTGATTATAGTGGTATATGTAAGTATCTATTTAAGTACAAAAAATCTACTGATTCTTGGGATGATGGACACAATATTTCAAGTGGCTATACTTCAGCTAATAAAGTAAAATGGGAAGCTCCAGAAGAAGCAGGAAAATATGATGTAATAGTTTATGTTAAAGATAGTGAAGGAAATACTGCTGAAAGTGAATCTGTAAGATACACAATAAAAGAGTCTGAATCAAAAGATGATGATACATCTGATTCTTCTGATTCAACACTAGTATTATTAATTTCACTTACAATGATGCTGTCACTAATGGGAATGGTAAAAACTTATAAAAATAATAATTAAAATGGGGGATATATAAATGAGTAAATTATTTAGAAAAGGTTCTTTAGCATTATTAATTGCTACTTTAGGTTCAAGTTTATTGTTAACTAATTCCTATGTATATGCAGATGATATTTCAGTAGATGCAAGTAATGAAGTAGAGGAAGTAAAGGCATCATCAAAGCCTGTTATAAATAAACTAACAGGTGAAGAAAACAAGGATGGTTCTGTAACTTTCACTGTAGATGCAACTGGTGGTGAAGATGTAGGAAATGGACTTCTTTTCTATAAGTTCTTTGAAGTTGATGATAATGGTAAAAAGAAAGATATTAATCAGGATGAAGGTATAGGAAGGAATTATTCTTTAGATAATACTTATAAATCAGAGGGTACATCAAGTGGTAATCATAAAATTTATGTAGAAGTTCAAAATTCTAATAATGAAACAGTAACTGATTCATTATGGTATGAAGAAAATAAAGGTGATGAGCCATCAGGAGATGATAAGCCATCAGGAGATGATGAACAAAAGTCACTAGCAATTAATAGTTTAAATGTTGACGGTGATAAAAAAGTAAATTCAAAATTAACTATAAAAGCAGATGTTACAGCAGATGATAGTGACTTAAATTATAAATTTACAGTAACAGGACCTAATGGAAATGAAGAAACTATAAAGGATTCTAGCAAATCTTCTGTTACATGGACACCTACAGAAGAAGGACAATATAAGTTTAAGGTATATGTAACTGATAATTATGGAAATAGTAAAACAAAAACAAAAACTATTACTATTGCAGCAAATGAAGATGATAATCCTTCAGAAGATCAAGAATCTTTAAAGGTTACATTAAGTAAGAATAATGTAAATTTAGTGGTTGGTAATACTGTTAAATTTACAGCTAAAAGTACTGGAGGTAGCGGAACTGTAAAATATAGCTTTAAGGTAAGTGGACCAAGTGGTGCAGACACTTCAGAATATCAAACTTCTAAATATTATAACTTAAAATTAGAAGATGAAGGAAGCTACACAGTAACAGTAACTGCAAAAGATGAAGCTGGTAATAAGGTAACAAGTAGTAAGGTATCTTTCTCTGTAAAAGCACCACAATCTTCAGATGACGATAAAAAGGATGATGATTCACCTACTTCTGATAATAAAGGAATAGTTGTATTTTTAGCAGCACTTGTTTCATCTATTCCATATATGGCATTATCAAGAAAAAAGAAAAATTCTAAGTAGTTATTAATTAAAATTTACAAAAAGCATTGAAGTTGTTTCAATGCTTTTTTTGTATATATGTGGTAAAATTAAAATAGATATGTATATGTAGAATTGGAGGTAAATAATGAATAGGGCTTTAGATATTATTGATAATATGGAAAAAATAATAATTGGTAAAAGAGAAGTTATTGAAAATATTGTAATTGCATTACTTGCAGAAGGACATATACTAATTGAGGACGTTCCTGGGGTAGGAAAAACAAGATGTGCTGAAGCGTTAGCAAAATCCATAAATGGTACATTTAATAGAATTCAATTTACACCTGATGTTATGGCATCTGATATTACCGGATTTACAATGTATAATAATAAAACAAATGATTTTGAATATAAAAAAGGTGTTGCCTTTTGCAATTTTCTTTTAGGAGATGAAATAAATAGAGCATCACCTAAAACTCAATCGAGTCTTCTTGAAGTTATGGAAGAAAAACAAGTAACTGTAGATGGAATAACTAGAAAAGTACCTAAAATTTTCATGGTTATTGCAACAGAAAATCCTATAGAAAGTTCAGGTACTAATAAGCTTCCAGAAGCACAAATGGATAGATTTATGTTTAAGCTTTCAATTGGTTATCCTACTAAAAAACAGGAAAAGGAAATGCTTAAAAAATATGCATTTAAAAATCCTCTTGAATATATAAAACCTGTTGTATCAGTTGATGATATTATAAAAATGCAGGAAGAAGTTAATAATATAAATGTAAGTGACAGTATAGAGGATCTAATAATTTCAATAGTTTCAAAAACAAGAGAAAGTGATAAAATTGAACTTGGAGTTAGCCCTAGGGGTAGTATATGTCTTTATAGAGCTGCTAAAGCTAAAGCATATATTAGTGGCAGAGATTTTGTATTACCTGAAGATATAATATCCATAGCAAATGAAGTGCTTGGTCATAGAATAATACTTTCATCAGAGGCTATTTCAGATGGATTTACTGTTAAATATCTATTTAAAGATATATTAAATAGTTCATTACATGAAAATAGCAAGGTATTATCATGAGTAAAAAGATTTACAAGTATTTAATTATTTTATTGTTAACTTTTGCTTTTACATATGTTTTTGAGTTAAAAGAATTATATATGCTTTTATATATTCTTTTTTTACTTCCATTAGTAGACATATTATCTTTAAAATTATATTTATCAAAAGTTAATAGCAAGATTATTATTAATGATTCTTCTTGTACAAGAGGAGATACAATAGAATTTGGTGTTTTTATTCAAAATAATAACATTTTCCAAGTAAATAATTTATTAGTTACTATATCTTTTGAAGGATGTATAAATAATAATGAAATTTTTATTAAGAATATTTGCTTAGAAGGTAAAAAACATTTAGTTTTAAAAAGATATATAGAAGCATCACATATAGGTGTTGGGATAATTAAATTACAAACTATATGTGTTAAAGGATTATTTGGATTATTTAAAAAAGATATTATTATAAATAAAGAAAAAGAAATAAATATTAAGCCTAAAAATATAGACATAAAAGGATGTAAAAAGCTTTTGCATAATAGTAATTATAATAATTTTGGAAATAATGAATTTGCAGGGGAACTTGATTTAGAATATAAAGATTATGAACCTGGTGAATCTGTAAGAAAAATAAATTGGAAAATATCATCAAAAAGGCAAAAATTATTAATGAGGAAAAATATACAAAACTCAAAAAAAGAGACAATAGTTTTTATTCTCGATAGTTATATCAATAAGAATAATTTGTATTATAAAAATCGTGATAAATTAATTGAAAGTTTTATAAGTATAGTAAGTTATTTTAATAAGGACAAATTTGAAGTTAAAGTATATATATATTCATTTAATGGATATATTAAGTCTGAAATAATCAATAAAGAATTATTTGTTAATTATGACTTTGAATTGTTGAAAGATGACTTTAAAAACCTAGAATTTAATGATTATAATAATTATGTAATAGTAACAAGTAGAATAAATAATAAAAATGAATCAGTAATAAAAAAGTTTATTAAGTTTAATAAATCACATTTAAAGATTGTTTGTACTAATGAGTATAAAAAAAAGCAAGAAGGATTTAAATTTTGTGAAATTTTTTATATTGATGATAATAACAATATAAACTAGCATAAGCTTATGCATTGGAAGGATATTAATATGGCTAAAATTTTAAATGTAATTACAAAAAATACTTTAGAATTGATTTTTAGTATTTTGGGAACTGAAATTATATATTATTCATTATATAGACAATTTAATATATGGTATGCATTAGTTATTGTTATACTCAATATGGTATTTTTTTGCTTTTATGATAATATTCTTAAGGGTTTTAATGAAATTTCAAAAATATATATAGTATCTATTTGTGCTTTTATAGCATTTATGATGGGATTAATAAAATTTGAAGAATATAATAACAACATATCATATTCAACATGGAT
>ENA-UOJO01000939-UOJO01000939.1-human-gut-metagenome-genome-assembly--contig:-P57-NODE-939-length-40912-cov-24.985608_pt1 | contig 40912 bp, 28 predicted proteins | sample MGYA00242351_ERZ723898 | MGnify/ENA metagenome assembly ERZ723898 | reverse complement strand
GGCTACGTCAATGCGGGGCCGCGCAGGAAACGGAAACACTAGCCCTCTCAGGCGCTTCGCGCCAGCTCCCCCAAAGGGGGAGCCCTTGGCATGTCGGTCAAGTTACCACTGGACGAGCAAAGCACGATGTCTCGGGAACGGTAGTGCTCCGCTGTCTAGGCTCACGGCAGCTTGACAAGGAGAGTTGTCCAGAAGTCGCTGCCCTCTGTAGCAAGGCCCGCTCTTTTGCGTCATATCAGACCTTAGGCGTCCAGTCGAAAGCTGCCCGGCACGCCAGTGGCTCCCCCTCTGGGGGAGCTGGCATCGCGCAGCGATGACTGAGAGGGCGGCTAAGAACAAGCAAATTTTATCATTCGCGCGGTTTTGCCGCTTGCTTTTTGATGGGCAGCGCTCTATTATATCATTTGTACAAATATTTCTCTTCGATTTTTCACAAAATCACCAAATGTAGTTTATCGGACGGAGGTTGTTTATGAGACGACTGCGCAGCCCATCCCCGGGGATGAAACTGCAAAAAAATCACGACAAAGGAGGACGGACGCTTTGAACGAACACGAAAAACCACAGATAGACTTCATGCACAAGCTTGCGCGCCAGATCGTGGAACGCCGCAACCTTGTGTTCCTGTTTGTCATTCTGGCTGCCATCTTCACGGTGTTCTCGGTGCGGTGGGTCAAGGTCGAGACCGACATGACCACCTACCTGCCCAAGACCTCGGAGACCCGCATGGGCCTCGACATTATGGACGAGCAGTTCACGACCTACGGCTCTGCCGATGTCATGGTGGCCAACATCACGCCCGCTGAGGCCGATGAGCTTTCCGACCGGCTCGCCGAGCTCAAGGGAGTCCAGATGCTGGACTACGACGACACGACCGACCATTATAATAAGGACGCGGTGTCGGCCCTTTACTCCATCACCTTCGACTACCCCGAGGACGATGACCAGTGCCTTGAGGCCCTCGACCGGGTGAAGGAATACCTCGCCGACTACGACATCTACGTCTCCACCTCGCTGGGCAACACCCAGCAGGAGACCATTGATGCCGAGGTGCGGGTCATCATGGTGTACGTTGCCGTCATCATCGTCATCGTCCTGCTCCTGACGTCCCAGACCTACGCCGAGGTGCCTGTCCTCATCCTCACCTTCGTGGTGGGCATGATCCTGAACATGGGTACAAACTTCATGCTCGGCACCATCTCCTTCGTGTCCAACTCGGTCACGAACATCCTGCAGCTGGCGCTGTCGCTGGACTACGCCATCATCTTCTGCAACCACTTCAAGGAAGAATACCAGACCATGCCTCTGAAGGAGGCCGTCATCGAGTCCCTGAGCAAGAGCATCCCCGAGATCAGCTCCAGCTCCCTGACCACCGTCGGCGGCCTTGTGGCGATGCTGTTCATGCAGTTCCGCATCGGCTCCGATATGGCCGTCTGCCTCATCAAGTCCATCCTCTTTGCGATGCTCTCGGTGTTCGTGGTCATGCCCGGCCTGCTGATGCTCTTCGGACCCTACATGGATAAGACCAGGCACAGGAACTTCGTGCCGGAGATCCCCTTCGTGGGCCGCTTTGCATGGCGCACCCGCAAGGTCATCCCTGTCATCTTCCTGGTGGTCATCCTCATCGGGTACCACTTCTCGAACCTTTGTCCCTACGCCTACGGCTACGATGTCATCAAGGTGCCGAAGATGAACGAATCCCTCATCGCGGACCAGATGATCGAAGAAAACTTCACCAAGTCGAACCTCGTGGCACTCGTCTACCCCAAGAACGACGATTACAGCATCGAGAAAAAGATGCTGGAGGAGCTGGAAAGTTATGATGAAATAGACTCCACCAAGGGTCTGTCCAACATCGAGGCCCAGGACGGCTATATGCTGGAAGACAAGCTCACCGCCCGCCAGTTCTCCGAGATGGCCGACCTGGACTACGAGGCCGCCCAGATGATCTACACCGCCTACGCCATCGAGAACGAGGAGTACGGCCAGATCATCGGCAACTTCGCATCCTATAAAGTGCCGCTCGTGGATATGTTCCTCTACGTCTGCGACGAGGCCGATACCGGCATCGTCTCCCTCTCTCAGGAAGACCTGGACGACCTCCACGACGCCCGCGACCAGATGGAGAGCGCACTGGCCCAGCTGCAGGGCGACGACTACAACCGCGTCCTCATCTACCTGAGCCCCTCTCTGGAACCCGGCCAGACTACTTATGAGTTCACCGACACCATCCGCTCCATCGCCCGGAAGTATTACCCGGACGGCGAGCTCTACATGGCCGGTGACGCCACCAACGAGTACGATTTCCAGAAGTCCTTCGCCATCGATAATGTCGTCGTCAACGTCGTGTCTATCTTCATCGTCCTGCTGGTGCTGCTGTTCACCTTCCAGTCCGTCGGTATGCCCATCCTGCTCATCGTGGTCATCCAGGGCGCTATCTGGGTCAACTTCTCGTTCCCGTATTTCATGGGGACCAACCTCTACTTCATGGGCTACCTCATCGTCAGCTCCATCCAGATGGGCGCGAACATCGACTACGCGATCGTCATCGCTACCCGTTTCAACGAGCTGAAGGATAAGATGGAGCACAAGCAGGCCATGATAGAGACCATCAACTTCGCGTTCCCGACCATCCTGACTTCCGGCACCATCATGACCGTGTCCGGCATCCTCATCGGCCAGATGACTTCCGACGCCTGCATCGTGGGCATCGGCCAGTGTCTGGGCCGCGGCACCATCATCTCCATCTTCCTCGTCCTCTTCGTCCTGCCTCAAATCCTGCTCATCGGCACCCGCATCGTGGACCGTACCTCCTTTGCCGTGCCGAAGCTGGTGGCCCGCAGCAGCGGCAATGGCCGTATGCGGGTCAACGGCATCGTGCAGGGCGAGATCCACGGCTCTGTGGCCGGTACGATGAACGCCATCGTGGACGGCGACGTCCAGCTGACCGTCATCTCGGGCAACGTCTCTCAGGAACTGGACGACAACGAAAAACAGGAGGTGCAGAATGAAGACCAGTAACCATCTGCTGCGCCGCCTGACGGCTGCGCTTCTGGCCGCTGTGCTGGCGCTGAGCATCGCACTGCCGGTGTTCGCGTCCGACGACGGCGATACCATTTACATCAACAGCGTCTCGGACCTGCTCTCGCTGGCCAGGAACTGTGCCTACGACCAGTGGTCGGTGGGAAAGACGGTTATTCTACAGAAAGACCTCTCCCTCGAGGGGATGCTGTGGGAGCCAATCCCGTCCTTCAGCGGACAGTTCAAGGGCAATGGCCACACCATCTCGGACCTGACCATTACGGGCCAGTATTCCCCGGCGGGCCTCTTCGGCATCGTGGAGGAACAGGGCTCCATCGAGTCCCTGAGTGTCCGCGGTGTCGTGTCTGTCTCTGACTCTGCCGACACCACCACCGGCGGCATCGCAGGCATCAACCACGGCACCCTCATCAGCTGCCAGTTCACCGGCGTCGTCACCGGCGACAGCGAGGTGGGCGGCATCGTGGGCCGCAACGAGTCCGAAGGCACCATCGACCACAGCACGGCCCGCGCCATCGTCACCGGCAAATCTTCCACCGGCGGCATCGCAGGCTACAACCTCGGCGCCATCACCGGCTGCACCAATGTGGGCAGCATCAACACCGAATATCCGGAAGCCTCTCTCGACACCGACGGCTTCACCGCCAAGATGGTGGACTACATCAACAACAAGATGGCCGCCGCCAATGACGACGCCACCAATTCCGTCACCAACGTCGCCACCGACACCGGCGGCATCGCAGGCCGCTCCTCCGGCATGATCCTGACCAGCGTCAACACCGGCACCATCGGCTACGAGCATGTTGGCTACAACGTGGGCGGCATCGTGGGCCGCACCGACGGCCTCGTATCCGGCTGCGTCAATCAGGGCCATATTCTGGGCCGCAAGGACGTGGGCGGCATCGCCGGTCAGGCGGAGCCTTACCGGGAGCTGGACCTCTCCAAGGACACCATCAAGCGTCTCCGTTCGGAGCTGGAGGTTCTGCGCGGCCTTGTCGATGACACCACCGGCGTCGTCGAGAACTCCACCACCAGCATCTCCAACTCCTTCAGCGCCATGACCAGCCAGATGGACACCGCCATTGCAGCGGCACGCCAGCTGGACGACCAGGCCAGCGACTACGGCGACGAGGTGGCCGACGAGATCGACCGCGCCTCCACTCTGCTGGCCGACACCCTCACCAAACTCGAACCCGTCATGGACACCGGCGAGGACGCCATGACCAAGCTGACCGACGCCACCGGAAACCTCAAGTGGGCCATGCGCGAGATGGCCGCTGAGATGCTGATGGCATCCAACGCCCTCGGCAAGACCAGCTCCGGTCTGGACAAGGTGAGCGACGCGGCCGAGGATGGCCGTGACGGGATGTCGGCTATCTCTGAGGGTATCAAACAGCTGTTGGAGTCTGTCGATACCGGCGATGACAGCGCTGCCTCGCAGGCCATCTCCGGCATCCTCTCCGCATACGACTCCCTGTCCTCGGACAAGAAGTCCGACAAGAACCTCAAGACCGGCATTGAGCTGCTGAAGGTGGCCAACTCCGTGGCCAGCGTCTTCACGCTGGGCAGCGGCATGGCCCCGGCAATGAAGGCCGTCACCGCAGGCATGGGCCTGCTGCGCACGGCGTCCCTCCTGTCCAACGACAGTGACATTGCCCGCGCTACTTCCCAAATCGCAAGTGCCATCGGCACCATCTCTACCATTGCCACCCAGATGGGCGGCATCGTGGGCAGCGCGGCCAAGTCCGTCTCGGCCTCCGACCACCCCGAGCTGGCTGCGGCTCTGACCAAAGCCTCTGACGCGCTGGACGGCATGGGCAGCATCACCGACGACATCATGGACAACATCAAGGACTGGGTCGGCAATAACGGCGGCGGCAGCATCAAGGATGGTCTCGATCAGCTGAGAGATGCTTCCGACAAGCTGAGCGACGCCATGGATGACCTGAGCGACTCCCTCGACCTGCTCAAGACCGACGCCGCCCTCACCAGTGCAACGCTGGCGCATACCTCCGTGGCTCTGGGCCAGATGCAGGACGGCCTCGGCGGCCTGACCGATATGATGGGCCAGACCCGCGACATCCTCCACTGGCTCAACCAGCAGGACCCCATCAAGGTGCCTCGTCCCTCGGCAGAGCTGACCAACACCAAGGACTCCCTCTTTGATGCTGTCAGCGCCATCAACGACAAGATGGACGACATCAACAGCACCATGCGCACCGCCAGCAACCAGCTGACCGACAAGATGCGCGCCGTGACCGCACAGGTCAGCGTCGTGTCCAACCTGATGCTGGACGCCGTGGAAGAGATCAGCGACCCGGGCAGCAAGACCATCTACGAGGATGAGTCGGAAGACCTCATCGCCTCCCAGTCCGACGGCAAGATCGAGAACAGCATCAACCGCGGCAGCATCGACGCCGACATGAACGTGGGCGGCATCGCCGGCACCATGGGCGTCGAGAACCTGCTGGACCCCGAGGAGGACAACAAGGACGAGGGTACCTCGCTGCTGCGCACCTCCTATACCGTCAGCGCCGTCCTCATCGGCAACATCAACGAGGGCAGCATCACCGCCAAGAAGGATATGGTCGGCGGCATCGTCGGTCAGGAGGAACTGGGCCTTGTGACGGCCTGCGAGTCCTACGGCGACGTCACCGGCGTCAATCAGGTGGGCGGCATTGCCGGTGCGGCCAGCGCCAAGCTCCGCAGCAACTGGGCAAAATGCGCCCTCAGCGGTGAAAAGTACATCGGCGGCATCGTCGGTCAGGGTACCGACAGCGACCTCACCGACGGCAGCCTCATCGCCATCAACAACCGCGCCATCGTCTCTGTGCTGGAAGGCCAGCAGTACGTGGGTGCTGTCTCCGGCGGACAGGACGGCGACTTCTATGGCAACCTCTTCGTCTCCGACGATCTGCAGGGCATCGACCGCCTGAGCCGCGTCGGTCAGGCAGAGCCGGTCACTTATGAGACCCTGCTGACTCAGGAGAATGTGCCGGACTCTTTCCGTAAGCTGACCCTGACCTTCAAGGCCGACGGCCACATCATCAAGAAGATCAGCTTTGACTACGGTGCGTCCTTCACCTTGGCCGACTACCCCGAGATCCCCCAGAAGAATGGATACTACGCCGAGTGGAGCGCACCCGTCCTCGACCAGCTCCACACCGACACCGTGGTCAATGTGGAGTACACGCCCTACATCCCGTCTCTGAGCAGCAGCGTCACCCGTGAGAACGGACGCCCCGTCTTCTTCGTGGACGGCTTCTTCGGCGGTTCCAACGCCGTGCAGGTCACCCAGCAGGACATCACAGCCGATGTCCACGGTGTGACAGAGCAGTGGCTGCTGGAGTTCACCGATGACGGCAATGAGACTCACCAGATCCGTTATCTGACCCCCGGCAAGGCCAAGGGCAAGGTCTACGTCAAGCAGGCCGACGGCAGCTGGCATAAGGTGGAGACGGGCAGCTTCGGCAGCTACACCACCTTCACCACCACCGGCACCGAGGTCGAAGTGGCTTTCGTCCCTGCAAAGCTCCCCGTCTGGGCCTTCTGCGCCGGCGGCGCAGCCCTGCTGGTGCTGCTTCTGCTGCTGGCAAAGCGCATCAAGTCGAAGCGCGGCCCCAAGGGCGAAAAGCCCCGCAGGGAGAAGAAGGGCAAACAGCCCGAGACGGCGGACGCCCCCGCCGATGAGCTGGATACCCCCATCTCTGAGACGGATATGCAGTAAGCCCTCTCAGTCGCTGACGCGACAGCTCCCCCAGAGGGGGAGCCCTTGGCAGGCCGGTCAACTTCCTACTAGACGCCTGAGGCGTAATATGGCGTAAAAGGGCGGGCCTTGCTACAGAGGGCAGGCTCGTCTTTGTACAACCTCTCCGTCACGCCTGCGGCGTGCCACCTCTCCTTGTAGGAGAGGCTTTGGCAGGCCGGTCAACTTCCTACTGTCTGCTGAAAGCTCAATATAACGCAAAAAATAGTGCCCTGCTACAGAGGGCAGCAGCTTCGGGACAATATCCCTTGTCAAGCTGTTGCTAATCTCTATAGCAGGGCACTACTGTTTATGATAGAATAAACTTTACTCGTCCAGCGTGGGCCTGGCCGATACGCCAGTGCCTCTCCCTCTGGGAGAGGTGTCACCGAAGGTGACAGAGAGGGTTATTCCTCCGTCTCCTTCACATCGTTCAGGAACGCCTCTATCTTATCGATCTGGTTCTCCGCCACAGCGCGGCCCGTCTCGTAGACCCGGCGCAGCTGGGCGGGGTCGCGCTCCATAGCGCCGATCTCCAGCGGGATGGGCGGGCGGATGACATAGTCTTTGCCGGAGGCCTCCTGCATGGCGATGTAGGAGAGGGCCTCGTTGTATCGCTCGTGACGGTCGGCCACCGCTGCCACGAAGGCCGGATAGCGCAGATACCGCGCCCGGATGGCGGGCAGCAGGGGGTTTTTCTTTTTCACAAAGCCCTTGGGCTGGGTCAGGATGATGAGGTTCCGCTTGTAACCCAGACTCTCGAAGAAGCGGACGGGGATGGAGTCGGCCACGCCGCCGTCCAGCAGGGAGTAGTGGCCGATCCTGACGGCCTTCGCTGCCAGCGGCATGGACGCCGAGGCCTCCATCCAGCGCACGTCTTCGGCGTCGCCGCTGCGGCACTTGTGGTAGATCGGGTCGCCGGTGTGCAGGTCGGTGCAGACGACAAAGAAGTCCATGGGCGAAGCGCGGAAGGCCTCTTCATCGAAGGGGTCCAGCTTTTCCGGCACCTCGTGGTAGCAGAAATCCTCGCTGTAGAGGTTTCCGGTGCGCAGCAGATTGCGGAAGCTGGCGTAGCGCTTGTCGTTGCAATATTCGGTGTTGTAGCGGATGACGCGGCCGATCTGGTGCGACTTGAAGTTGCAGCCGAACACCGCGCCCGCCGACACGCCGATGGTGCCGTCGGTGGTGAGGCCGTGCTCCATCAGGACATCCAGAACGCCTGCGGTGAACATCCCCCGCATGGCACCGCCCTCTAATACTAACCCTGTCTTCATATACTGACTCCTTTTCCCGGTGCGGCCCTCGTCGGCCGCAGCAAGCCGTTTCCGGCTGCTACCAGTATACTCGATTTTGCGCAGAAAACAAGAGACAACTGCACAAATCGTCCGCCCTGAGACACAGACTGTACCACGAAAGTCATACTTATAATCGAAAGGGCTGAAAAAACCGGAGAGAACGAGTCAAATTTGGGCAGAAAAAGCCTTGCCAACCGGGAAAGTATCCGGTATACTGATATGAAATATTGACCGTTTTGTGACAGGAAAATTGGGAGGAAGAGACGAACTATGAAAATGCTGGAAGACCGCATCCGCAAAGACGGCATCGTCCGTGAGGGCAACGTGCTCAAGGTGGACAGCTTCATCAACCATCAGATGGACATTCCGCTGTTCCGCGAGATGGCAAAGGAGTGGAAGCGCCTGTTCGATGGCAAGCCCATCAACAAGGTGCTCACCATCGAGGCCAGCGGCATCGGCATCGCGGCTGTGGTGGCCAGCGAGTTCAACGTGCCGGTGGTGTTCGCCAAAAAGTCCATGAGCATCAACCTGGACTACGACAACTACGAGACGAAGATTCAGTCCTTCACCCATAAGAAAATTTATAATGTCATCGTCTCCAAGAAGTTCCTCACCCCCGAGGACCACGTCCTCATCATCGACGACTTCCTGGCCAACGGCTGCGCCCTGATGGGTCTGCTGGAGCTGACCGAGAAGGCTGGTGCCACCGTCGAGGGCATCGGCATCGCCGTCGAGAAGGGCTTCCAGCAGGGCGGCGACCTCATCCGCAGCAAGGGCATCCAGCTGGAGAGCCTCGCCATCGTCGAGTCCATGGACAGCGCCACCGGCGAGATCGTGTTCCGCGACCAGCCGCAGCAGAGCTGAAAATATCGACCTTCCAAGACCGCCGTCCGGCGGTCTTTTCTTTTGCCCATTTTTACGCCCCGTCGAAGCTGTCGCCGTCCGCGGGAAGGTCGGCGGAAGTCTCAGCATCGGAAGCGGGCGTATCCGGGACAGCGGCGCGGGGGACACCTTTATAGACCAGCGTCTGCTCGAGGACCTCGGCGCAGACCGGGGCCGAGAGGCTGCCGCCCGCTGTCGTCCAGCTGTGGGGCTCGTCGAGGCAGACGAGGCACAAAAACTGGGGGTCGTCGATGGGAGCCACGGCCACAAAGCTGGCGATGCGGGCCTTCTCGTCGGCGCTGTCCAGCTTCTGGCTGGTGCCGCTCTTGCCGCCTACCCGGTAGCCCGCAATCCGGGCGTTCCGTCCGCCGCCGTAGAGGACGACGGCCTCCATCATCTCCCGCATGGTGCGGGAGGTCTCCTCTTTCAGCACCTGACGCTTGCAGACGGGGGAGAGGTGGTCGATGACTTCGCCCTCCGGGCCGAGGATGTCCGAGACGACGTAGGGCTGCATCAGCCGCCCGCCGTTGACCACGGCGCAGACCGCCGACGCCATCTCGAGGTAAGAGATCTTGCTGCTCTGCCCGAAGGCGCAGGACGCCAGCTCCACCGGCCCCATCCGGTCGGCGGTGTAGTAGAGGCTCTTTTTCGGCTCGGCGGGCAGGTCGATGCCGGTGGGCGCGCGGAGGCCGAAGGCCGCAAAGTAGTCGCAGAACGCCTCTTTGCCCAGCCTTGCGCCGATTTGGATGAAGCTCTGGTTGCAGGAGTTCTCGAGGGCCTGCGTGACGGTCTGCGCGCCGTGGCGCTTGTGGTTGGCGCAGTGGAAGCGGGTGCCGGCCACCGAGATGCTCTCGCCGCAGTAGAAGCTGGAATTTTTGCTCACAGCTCCGGTGTCCAGCGCCGCCGCGCAGGTGATGAGCTTGAAGACGCTGCCCGGCTCGTAGAGGTCGCTGACGGCCTTGTTCCGCCACTGGGTCTGCTGGGCCAGCTGCAATGCCGCCGCCCGCTCGTCGCCGGAAAGCCCCTCCACGGCCTCCCGGGCAGCCCTGTCGGCCAGCACGCGGGGCTGGTTGGGGTCGTAGGCGGGGGTGGTGGACATGGCCAGCACGGCCCCGGTGTTCACGTCCATGACGATGCCCACGGCACGGGCTGCGACGTGGTGTTCCTTTACCGCGTAGCCCAGCGCGTTCTCGAGGTAGTGCTGGATGTTGGCGTCGATGGTGAGCCGCAGGCCGTCCCCCTCGGTGGGGAAGCGCTCGGTCTCATAGCTTTGCTCGAGGGTGTAGCCCCAGGCGTTCACCGCCGTGAGGACGACGCCGTTTTCGCCGGTGAGCAGGTCGTCATACTTCAGTTCGAGGCCCGAGACGCCCGCGTTGTCCACATTGGTGAACCCCAGCACCGAGGCCAGAAACTCCCCCTGCGGGTACCAGCGCTTCGAGTCCTGATCGATGCGGATGCCGGTGATGCCGTTTGTCTCGCAGAAGTCCCGCACGGCGTCGGCCATGGCCCGGTCTACCCGGTAGCGCAGGAGGCAGTCGTTGGAGTAACGGTCGCTGAATTTCTCGAGAAGCTTCCCTTCGTCCAGCTCCAGAATCTCCGCCAGCCCCTTGGCCGCGAGGGCGAGTTTATCCTCCGGCATCTCCCGGGGCGAGGCCCGGAGGGTCCAGCAGCTGCTGTTGGCCGCCAGAAGAACGCCGTCGGCGCTATAAATGCGGCCCCGGTCGGCGGGGACGACGGTGTCCCGCAGCTGCTGGCCCAGGGCGCGGTCGGTGTACCAGCCGCCGCCCAGCACCTGCAAAAATAAAAGCCGCACCGCCAGCCCGCAGCAGACCAGACAGAACACCCCCGCCACCAGCCTTGCCCGGGCGCGGAACGCCCGTTCCGGCAGGGTGCGCAGGGCGTCGGCGGGTTTTGGCGATTCGGACATGAGACAGCACCTCCCTTCCTGCAAGCATATGCGCGAGACCCCGTGACTAGCCGTCCGCCCCGGTGCGTACACTAAAGGGAAGGGGGGAGAGGATGAAGAAGAGGATCCTGCGTCCGCTGCCCGGCATGGACCTGCCGTTTCTGATCCTGGTGCTCACTCTGGTGGGCTTCGGGCTGGTGATGCTGGCCAGCGCGTCCAGCGCCGTGGCGCTCTACCGGCGGGGCGACGCCTGGGCCTATCTGCGGCCTCAGCTGCTCTACGCGGCGCTGGGGCTCTGCGGGATGTGGCTGGCCAGCCGGGTGGACTACCATATCTTCCACAAGCTGGCGTGGCCGCTGCTGGGGCTGTCACTGATATTGCTGGCGGCGGTGCTCTTCATGCCCGAGTACAACGGCTGCAAGCGGTGGCTGGTCATCCCGGGGTTCGGTACCCTGCAGCCCAGCGAGATCGCAAAGTTTGCGGTGGTGCTGGTGTTTTCCCATATCATCGCACTGAATCACGACCGGATGAAGGATTTCAGCGTGGGTGTCCTGCCCTTTGCGCTGGTGCTGGGGGTGGTGGCGGCCCTGATGCTGCTGGAGCCGCACCTGTCCGGCACCGTCCTCATCCTTGGCATCGGCGCAGTGCTGATGTTCGTGGGTGGTACGGGGCTGCGGTGGTTTTTGCTGGCGGGCGCGGGAGGCGTCGGGGCCATTGGTGCGGCGGTGGCCGTCATGCCCGACCTCGTCCCCTACGCCGCCGACCGGCTCCGCTCCTGGCTCGACCCCTTCGCCGACCCGCTGGGCGACGGCCACCAGACCATCCAGAGCCTCTATGCCATCGGCTCCGGCGGGGCCACCGGTCTCGGTCTGGGGGAAAGCCGCCAGAAGCATCTTTTCGTCCCCGAGCCTCAGAACGACTTCATCTTCTCCATCGTCTGCGAGGAACTGGGCTTCGTGGGGGCCTGCGCAGTGGTGGGGCTGTTCGTGCTGCTGCTCTGCCGGGGCATCACCATCGCAGCCCACGCGCCCGACCGGTTCGGGGCGCTGCTGGTGGTGGGATTCGTGGTGCAGGTGGCCCTGCAGGCGGTGCTGAACGTGGCTGTCGTCACCAACACCATCCCCAACACCGGCATCTCGCTGCCCTTTTTCTCCTCCGGCGGCACCAGCCTCATGATGCTGCTGGGGGAGATGGGGGTGGTGCTGGGGGTGTCGAGGGGGGAGACGTAGAGCCCTCTCAGTCTCGCTTCGCTCGCCAGCTCTCCCAAAGGGAGAGCCATTGGCAAGCCGGACCACTTTCGCCTGACCGCTGAAGGCCCGACGGGGCGCAAAAGGGCGGGCGCTGCTACAGAGGGCAGCCGCTTCTGGACAACGCACCTTGTCAAGCTACCGTGAATCTCTGTAGCAGGGCACTACTGTTTCAGGCCAGCGCAAGCTTTGCTCGTCCAGCGTGGGCCTGACCGACACGCCAGTGGCTCCCCCTCTGGGGGAGCTGTCACGCCTGCGGCGTGACTGAGAGGGCAAGGTTGCTTCCGGGTAGCACGCCCAGATAGACTCACAAACACATTCACAAATTCAAATCGTGACATCCGCCCCTGCTTTTGCATATCGTGGGGTATCTTTTGCGGAATGGGGGCAGCGGATATGACACAGCAGAGCGGGCGGATTTGGGTGATGGGCGGACGGCCGCTGAACGGCACGGCGGCGATACCGGCGGCGAAAAACAGCGTACTTCCGCTCCTTGCGGCGGCACTGCTCTGCCGGGGACCGGTGCGCCTGCGGGCCGTGCCGAGGCTGTCGGACGTGGAATGCAGCCTCGGGCTGCTGCGGGGCGCAGGGTGTGCTGCCTACTGGCAGGGGGCAGACATCGTGGTGGCCGGGATGCCCTCAAACAGCACCCTTCCGGGAGAAACCGCGGCACAAATGCGGGCCTCCATCCTCTTCTGCGCGCCGCTGCTGGCGCGGCTGGGCCGGGCCGAGACTTCGCTGCCCGGCGGGTGCAATATCGGCGCCCGTCCCATCGACTTACATCTGGAAGGTCTGGCCCGGATGGGGGCAAAGGAGCTGGACGCCGGGGCGGGAAAGCTGGTGCTGGCCGCGCCGGGGGGACTCCACGGGGCCGACATCACCCTCCGCTTCCCCAGCGTGGGAGCGACGGAGACATTGCTGCTGGCTGCTGTCTGCGCCCGAGGCACCACCGTCCTGCGGGGCGCGGCCCGGGAACCGGAGATCTCCGACCTGACCGAATTTCTGAACCGCTGCGGCGGGCGGATCGAGGGTGCGGGGACTTCCACACTGCGCATCGAGGGGCGGCGGGGGCTTTCCGGCTGCGATTTTTCGCCCCTGCCGGACCGCATCTTCGCCTCCACGCTGGCCTGCGCCGCCGCTGCTGCCGGAGGGCGGGTGGAACTCACCGGATGCCCGCCCGCGCTCTATGCGCCGGTGCTGGAAATTCTGGAACAAATGGGCTGCACCGTGGAGCGGGGCGCAGACCGGGCCGAGGTGGCCCGTTTCGGGCGGCTGTACGGGGCGGGCCGGGTCTTCACCGGGGTGTACCCGGGTCTCGCCACCGACGCTGCGCCCCTGCTGGCCGCCGCCATGCTCTGCGCCGAGGGAGAGAGCAGCATCGAGGACGTCATCTTCGAGCGGCGGTTCGGCTGCGCGGAGGGCTTCGAGCGGCTGGGCGGGCGGGTAAAACGGTCGGGCCGGGTGCTCTCCGTCGGCCCGCTGCCGGAAAGCGGCCTCCACGGAGCCGCCCTCACTGCGCCCGATCTGCGGGGCGGCGCGGCACTGGTGGTGGCGGCTTTGTCGGCACAGGGAAAGAGCCTCGTGGAAGAGACTCGTCATATCGACCGGGGCTATGCCGGTCTGTGGGAAGTTCTGGCCTCTTTAGGGGGACGAATTGGCAGAGAAATGCCACCCCTTGACGCCGCTGTGAAAAAAATACCATCGAAAAAGCAAATTTATCTTGCATTCGGGGCCAAAAGATGATACGATACTGTTATATAGTAGCAGTAATGTTGAGTTCTATCCTGCGCCAAGGCGCGGTCTACGATAAAATCCGATGGAGGACAATGATATGGCACTCATGCTCGACGAAGAAATGGACGAAAACGTAACGACGATAAAGGTCATCGGCGTGGGCGGCGGCGGCGGCAACGCCGTCAACCGCATGGTCAGCGACGGCCTGCAGGGCGTTGAATTTATCGCAATGAACACCGACCAGCAGGCACTGGCGAAGAACCATGCCGCCACCAAGGTGCAGTTGGGCTCCAAGCTCACCAAGGGCCGCGGCGCAGGTGCTGACCCCGAAATCGGCCAGCGCGCTGCCGAGGAGAGCAAGGACGAGATCGCAAACGCTCTGAAGGGCTCCCAGATGGTCTTTATCACCGCCGGTATGGGCGGCGGCACCGGCACCGGTGCGGCTCCTGTGGTGGCCGAGGTGGCACACGACCTGGGCATCCTGACCGTGGGCATCGTCACCAAGCCCTTCTCTTTTGAGGGCAAGCGGAAGATGGGTCTGGCTGAGCAGGGCATCGCAAATCTGCTGATGCACGTGGACAGCCTCATCGTCATCCCCAACGAGCGCCTGAAGATGATCAGTCAGGAGAAGATCACCCTGATGAACGCCTTCCAGGCCGCTGATAACGTGCTGCGTCAGGGCGTCGAGTCCATCTCCGCCCTGATCAATGTGCCGGCCTTCATCAACCTGGACTTCGCCGACGTGCGCTCCATCATGAAGGACGCCGGCTACGCTCACATGGGCGTCGGCAGCGCCAAGGGTGCCGGCAAGGCTGAGAACGCCGCCAAGGCTGCTATCTCCTCTCCGCTGCTGGAGACCAGCATCGCCGGCGCACACGGCGTCATCATCAACATCACTTCCAGCCCCGACATCGGTCTGGAGGATGTCGAGACTGCCGCCGGCCTCATCACCCAGAGCGCTCATCCCGATGCGAACATCATCTGGGGTACTGCCTTCGACGAGAACCTCTCCGATGAGATGCGCGTTACCGTCGTGGCCACCGGCTTCGACAACAAGGCCGCTGACGGCCTGCGCAGCACGCTGGGTACTGCTGCCGCCGGTACTGCTCCCGGCGTGACGGCTTCTGCTCCGTCCGCTGTCTTCAGTGCCGAGGTCAACACTCCCTCCGCCGCTTCCGGAAGTGCTTCTGCCGCCAAGCCTGTGGAAGAGGAGAACAGCGACACCAGCTACTACGACGACCTGCTGGCGATCCTGAACAAGCGTAGATAAGCGCAAGAATAGAGAACCCCTTGCGCAGAAAAAGCGGAAGGAGGCCGTACCGTGGAGCAGCAACAGACGAAGCTGCCGCTGGAGTGGCTGAGCAGCCGCCGGACGCCGGAGCTGCATCGGCTGGAACAGCTTTGCCGGGAGACAGCCCGGGAGCATCGCTGCGCCCAGCGCAGACTGCAGGAGGTGGAAGAGGCGATGGCATCCGAACAGGAGAAGTCATGTCCTGAGGCTCTGCCCGCTGCGTCCGGGCTGACCCAGCTCGAGCAGCTGAGCCGGAAGCTCAATGCGGCCAACGCCGAGCTTCGCCGCTATGAGACGCGGATGTTCGCCTACGAGCGCACCATGCTGGCCCTGCGGAAGGAGAACGCCGAGCTGACCGCCCGGTGTGAGGAGCTGCGGAGCGAGCTGGACAAAATATCCACCGCCCCGCTGCGGCTGGATGTTCCGTCCATACAGCCCGCGGTCCCGTTCCCGGAGACGGCTGCACAGACACCGCCTGCTGCGGACCGTCAACCGAAAACAAAGCTGGAACACCTCGGCGACGAGGTCCTGGCCGAGCTTGCGAAGCTGATGCCGCAGGAAAAGTAAGAGTTAAAAAGACCACCTGTCGAAAGACAGGTGGTCTTTTTTGTATCATTCGCCCCGCTGTTCCAGCAGATAGGTCGCCTCGAGGTCGGCGATGTGGAGCTTGACGGCGAGAGGGTACTTCTCGAAGGCCCCCGACAGGGCAAAGCTGCCGCCCCGGACGGCGTCGTCGAAGCCGCCCATGTGCCAGCGGATGGCTACGGCTTCTTCCACCTTCAGCTTCATGAACCGCTCGATGAGGAAGACGCTTTTCTCGCCATGACCGTAAGGGAACATGTCCTCCACGCTGTAGCTGGGGACTTTCTCCCACTGGCCCGTCGCTTCGTTTTTCACGTTGCGGGTGCCTTTTTTGTAGAAGTTGGCCTTGCACAGGTCGTGGAGCAGTGCGCAGATGGCGAAGGTCTCCTCGCTGTCCTCGTCCGGCGTGAAGAAGGTGCCGTGGAGCACGCGGTAGACGTTCAGGCTGTGCGCACACAGCCCGCCCTCGCAGGCCCCATGGAAGCGGGTGGACGCCGGCGCGGAGAAGAAGTCCGTCTTGCTGTCCATCCAGTCCAGCAGCTTCTCGCTGCCGGGCCGGGTGACGTGGGTGCGGAATATCTCCAGAAATTCCTCGCAGTCCGTCATCTTACAGCTCCATATCCTCGAGGATGCCCTTCAGGATGGCCAGCTCGTCGTGGCTCAGGGAGATGCCCTTGCCCATGCGGGTGCCGTCCGGGGACCAGTCGCGGATGTCGTACTTGGGTTCGCCTTCGTTCCAGCTGATGAGGTTGAGCTGGCGCTCCCAGCCGCGGGGACGCTCTCCGAGGACTGCGATGCGCTCAACGATCTCGTATTTGATTTCTGCCATAGTGCATTACCTGCCTTTGCTTTGTTTGCTACCATAATAAAAGAAGCGCGCGAAGATTTCAACAGGTAATTGAAAAATAATTTCTGAATTTTACATTTCTTTCAACCGTAAGGCGCTTCTTCGCGCCACTCTACCAGCTGTAAAACGCCGCTTTCGTCCTCCTCCGGCGCCGGGTGGGGGCTTTTGGTGTGCTGCTGGGGGCCAAACAGCCCCTGCCCGTACTGGGTCATCACCCCCGGCGACCGCCCGGCCAGAAACTCGGCGGCGTTCTTCTGCCGACAGGCCGCAGGGGTGCCGTCGGTCATGGGGATGCCGCAGTCCGGACGGGGCTGCGGGACTTCCGGCGGCGGGAGCTGCACATCCGGGCCGTCCGGCTGCGACGGCGGCTGCTGGGAGCCGCGACCCGGTTTTGGCGGTTCCGTGACGGGCGGCTGACCGGGTCCCGCGCCCAAAGGCGGACTGACCACGCTGCTCGTCTCCTCCGGCGGGCCGCTCGGCCCGGGCGCATCCTCAAGCTCATGGCGGATGAAGGGCGTCAGAGATTCCATAAAAAACACCTCCGCACCTAGGGTGTGCGGAGGCGGCGGGGAATATACGTTTATAAACTTTCTGCATTTGGGTTGACTTTTTTGCAAGACAGCATATAATAAAAGTGCAGAGATAAACATATTTATGGTGGTTCACCAAAGCGAAAAGAAAACCCCCTCACGGAGCTGCAACTCCGAAAGGGGGTCTTCTTTATTTAGTGCTTACGGCCCGAAAACCATCCGTCAAGCCACTTGCAAATGTAGTACGAAATTACATTTGCTGCGACGGACAGAAGCAGAGATAAAAATAAATCCATGGCGGTTCACCTCCCTCCCACTTAAAATGGGCGGACGAGGCCGCAAAATAAGTATAGCATATTTTGCGACAAAAGAACAGGAGCTTTTCCAGTCAGAAAAGCCCTCTGTTCTTTTTTTACGCCTTTTCCCACAACTTTTCGACTGTTTTCTCAAAAAGGTTGACTTTTTGACCCGAACAAACTACATTGAGTTGTAGACGCCGAAGAGAAATACAAAACAGGAAAGGAAGGAAAGAGGATTGACCGAAAAGAAACACCGCAGCGTTATCTTATTTGGCGAGTGGCAGCGCCCGCTGGGGGCGCTGTCGCTGGAGCAGAAGGGGATGCTCCTGGACGCACTGCTGGCCTATCCCGAAGGGAAGCGGCCCGATTTCACCGACCCGATGCTCCGGATGGCGTGGACCTTTATGGAAGGAGGCCTCGACGAGAACGCCCGCAAGTGGGAGGAGACCCGCCAGCGCCGGGCCGAGGCGGGTACCAAGGGGGCTGAGAGCCGCTGGCACAGCGAAGAGCGTGGCAAAAATAGCAAATGCCATGCGCCGATGGCAAAGATGGCTGTATCTGGTTCTGATTCCGTCTCTGATACTGGTTCTGCATCTGATTCTGATTCTGAGCCTGATATTGTCCTCCCGGATGGGGAGGCTGACTGCGCTGACGCGCCCCTCCCGCCTCCGGGCGAGCCCGATTTTTGTCCGCCGGACGAGGGTGAAGTCCGGGATTACTTTATCCGGAAGAGCGGAACGGAGGCTCAGGCCGACCGGTTCCGGGCGTTCTATGAATCCAACGGCTGGCGGGTGGGCCAGAACCCCATGCGGAACTGGCAGGCAGCGGCTACGGTCTGGATGGCCCGCGACCGGGAGCGGCCGGCTCCCGCCGAGACATACGTCCCGAAAAACAAGGCGTTCTATGCCACCCGCTCGCCTGAGCAGGCAAAAGACTTTCTGAAAGACGCGGCCCTGAGAAGGCAGGCGATGCGGAAGAGAAGGGAAGCGGTCACACAATGACCTCCACCGTGCTCCCCCCGCTGCGGGCCTTTTTTACGACCACCTGTTTGTCGATGCGCTCCTTGAGCGCGGCGACGTGGGAGATGATGCCCACGAGGCGGTCGCCCTCGGTGAGGCCGGCAAGGACCCGGATGGCCTGCTCAAGGCTCTCGTCGTCCAGCGAGCCGAAGCCTTCATCGAGGAAGAGGGTGTCCAGCCGGATGCCGCCCGCCGCGCTCTGGACCTCGTCCGAGAGGCCCAGAGCCAGCGCCAGTGAGGCTTTGAAGCTCTCACCGCCTGAGAGGGTCTTGACGCTGCGGCGGGTGCCGTTGTAGTGGTCGATGACGCCGAGGTCGAGGCCGGACTGGCTGCGCTGGTTCTCGGCACCCACCCGCTCCAGCTCGTACTGCCCGGCAGTCATCTGCATGAGGCGGGTGTTGGCGTGGACGAGGATGGCGTCGAGGTAGTTCATCTGGATGTAAGCCTCAAGGCGGATCTTCTGTTTGCTGCTGAGGGTGCCGCCCGCCGTAGAGGCGAGGGCGTTCACCCACTGCCAGCGGCGTTCCAGCTCTGCCCGGGCGGCGGCGTGCTGACGGTAGAGGTCAGCGGCCTTCCGGTTGGGCAGGAGGCGGGCCGTCAGGGCCTTTTCCTGAGCCGCGAGAGCGGTGCGCCGGGCCGTCAGAGCGTCCCGCTGGGATTCAAGGGCGGGCAGGTCGGCGGCTTCGCCCGCCTCCGTCTGCTGGGCCGTCAGGGCCGTGACTGCGGCCTCGGCAGCGGCGCAGTCCTGCCGAGCCTTGGCCAGAGCCGACGCGGCGGCGTCCATTCCGGCCCGGAGGGCGCAGCGCTCGTTTTCCAGCCCGGCCAGCGCCCGGCGGGCTTCTTCCCGGTCGGCGGCGGGCAGAGCGGCCCGGGCCTCGGCACACTGGGCCTCCAGAGCCTTGGCGGAGGCAGACTGCCGGGCGGCTTCCTCAGCGGAAGCCCGTGCCTCGGCCTCGAGGGCGGAGCGCTGGGCGGTCTTTTTCTGCCGCTCGTCCTCCTGCCGGGCCTTGGCGGCGAGGTCGGCGGCATTCTGCTTCTGAGCCTTGTCGAGGGCTTCCTGTGCGGCGTGCAGGGCCTCGCTTTCTTCAGCCAGAGCCGTCTTCAGAAGCGAGACGGTCAGCTTCACCGGACCCTCCGGCGAGGTGAACCGTTCCGGCAGCAGAGCTTCGGCGTCCCGGCGGAGGGTGGCTTTGGCCTCCCGGTCTGCGGCCACAGCCTTGGCGGCGGCCGCACTGGCTTCCTGTGCGGCGCGGTCGGCCTCGTCGGCGGACTGCCTGGCTGCGTCAACCCGGGCCTGCGTGGGGGCTTCGGCGGGCAGAACGGCCCGCTTCGGGTGATGGGTGCTGCCGCAGACGGGGCAGGGGGTGCCGTCCGTCAGCCCTTCGGCCAGCAGGCCCGCCTGCGCGTTGAGAAAGGCCCGCTCGAGGTGGTCGCGGAGGGCGTGGGCGCGCTCCTTTGCGCCGTCGGCGAGAAGATAACGCTCCTGCGCCTGCCGTGCGGCCTGTCCCCGGCGCTGCCCCTCGGCGAGGCTCTGGGCCAGCTGCGCGAGGGCCGTCTCCCGCCGAGCCAGCTGTTCGGCCCGGGCCTTGAGACTCACGTTCTCGGCCTCCGCGCCCCCAAGGGCGGCGAGGCTCTGCTCCAAAGCGGTCAGCTCTCCGTCCAGCTGCCCGAGGGCGGCGCGGCGCTTTTCGGCTCTGGCGTTCTCGAGAGCGGCGGCGTCCCGAGCGGCAGAAAGCTTCTTTTCGAGGCTGTCCAGCCCGTCGAAGGCCGCGAGGTCGGCTTTCGCCCGCTCGAGCTTTCCGGCCAGCGCGTCCAGCGCGGCGGCATCCCCGGCGTGGCGAGCCGCTTCGGCCTCGGCGGCGTCCAGAACGGGCCGCAGAGCGTCCTGCCGGGCCAGCGCGGCGGTCAGTTCGTGGCGGAGCTTCTCGGCCTGTTCGGCCCGGCCCAGCGTCTGCTGAAGCTTGTCCAGCTCTGCCTCGGCCTCAGTCCGGGCGGCGGTGGCGGCGCTCAGCGCCTGCTCCTGCCCGGCCAGCAGGGCGTCCAGAAGGGGCAGCACCCCTTCCGGCGACGCCTGCCCGCCCACCTCGCAGAGGGGGGCCAGCTCGTCCAGAATGGCTTCGTCGGCGTCCCCCTCGGCCCAGCTCAGGCCGGAGAGCAGCTGCCTGATGCGGACGCTCTGCTCCTCCCGCTGGCGGGTGAGGGCGGCGTTCTCGGCCTGCAGCCGCTCCTGGAGACGCTGGTAGGGCTGGGTGCGGAACAGCTTGCGGAAGATCTTGCTCCGCTCCTCGGTGGAGGCGTTGAGCAGCCGGGTGAACTGCCCCTGGGCGATCATGGCGATCTGGGAGAACTGGTTGTAGTCCAGCCCGATGATGTCCACCACGGCGGCGGTGACGTCCTTGGCCCGGGTGACGGGCGGGCGGCCATCGGCGTAGGTGAGACAGGCGTCGGCTTTTTCGGTGGTAAAGCCCTCGCCCCGGGCTTTCGGGCGGAGGTATTCGGGGTTGCGGCGGACGGTGCAACGCTGCCCCCGCACCTCGAATTCCAGCTCCACGAAGGTGGGGGTGCCGGGCTCGGCGTACTTGCTGCGGAGCATGGCCCCTTCCCGGACGCCGCCGCTGGAATGGTCGTAGAGGGCGTAGGTGATGGCGTCGAAGAGGGTGGTCTTGCCCGCGCCGGTGTCGCCGGTGACGAGGTAGAGCCCGCCTCTGCCCAGCTGGGCGAGGTCCAGAACGGTCTCGGCGGCGTAAGGCCCGAAGGCCGACAGGGTCAGTTTCAGGGGCCTCATGCTTCGTCCTCCTTCCAGATGTCCTCGATGAGCGATTGGCAGAACGCCGCCTGTTCGTCGGAGAGGGGCTGGCCGTTCTGGGCTTCGTAAAAGGCCGCAAAATGCTCGAGGGGCGTCTTGCTCTCGGCCCGGGCAGCGGCGTCGGGCGTCTCGGCGGCCCGGGTGCGGCGGTTGTCGTAGTCCAGCCGCATGAGGTTCGGGTAGATGACCCGCAGCCGGGCCAGCGCGTCGGGAACGTCCTGCTCGTCGGTGAGGGTGATGTGGAGGTAGTCGTCCGTCGGCGTGCCGTCGTAGGCCCGGCGGTCGGTGAGCTCCATGTAACTGCCCCGCAGCTCCCGCAGGTCGTGCCGGGGGGTGAGAGGCACGGCCTCGAAGCGGACGCTGCCCTTTTCGCCCAGGGTGATGAAGAGGGCGGCTTTGTGCTGATGGGCCTCGGAGAAGGAATATTTGAGGGGACTGCCTGCGTACCGGACGGTGTCCCGCCCCACCTTCTGGGGACTGTGGAGGTGTCCCAGAGCCACATAGTCGAAGCCCTCGAAGAGGGAGACGTCGATGCTGTCTACCCCGCCCACGCTGGGCTCTTCGCTCTCGCAGACCGCCGCCCCGGCCACGAACTGGTGGGCCACCAGCACGTTCCGGCGGGCGGGGTCGGGTGTACAGGCGTTCAGCACACAGCCGATGGCGTCGTTGTAGCTCTCGATCTTCTCGTCCGGGAAGACGTGCCGCACGGCGGCGGGCTTCAGGAAGGGCAGGAGCCAGATGTCCACCGGGCCGTATTCGTCCGTCAGGGTGATGGGCGCGGGTGGTGCGGCAAAGACCGGGCTGACGTACACCCGGCTCCCCGCCAGAAGCTGTGCGCCGAAGGCGATGCGGTCTGCCGAGTCGTGGTTGCCGCTGACGGCAAAAACGGGCAGTCCCCGCGCCGCAAGCTCGGTGAGGAACCAGTCCAGCAGCCGCACCGCCTCGGCGGGCGGCACGGGCTTGTCGTAGAGGTCGCCTGCCAGCAGAACGCCGTCTACGGGCCGGGCGTCCAGCAGGGAGAGGACCTGCTCTAAAATGTATCGCTGGTCGTCCAGCATGGAGAACTCGCAGACCCGCTTGCCCAGATGCAGGTCGGAGAGGTGTAGGAAACGCATGGGGACACCGCCTTTCGTTGGGATGATTTTATTATAGGAGAGTTGGGGGCGTTTGTCGAGGGAGTGTAAATTTTCTATGCAATGCTTGACTTTTGCGCGGGATGGCATATAATAAACTCAGGAATGTGAATACTCCATTGGTTTCACCCCAATGGAAAAGCCCCCAAGGAGCCGCGAACTCCCAGGGGGCTTTCCTTTTAATTAGGCTTTGCGGTTCTCATCGTATCTGTCAAGCCATTTGCAGATGAACCGCGACGTTACATCTGCTGCGACAGACACCAAGAATGTGAATATATACTCCATTGCTTCACCCCCTCTCCCGTGGATTACGGGGTGAACCGCAAAGCAAGTATATCATAAATTCTGACAAAAAGATACATCAAATCGAAAAGAGCCTCCCCTTTCGGGAGGCTCTTCCGTCTTCACATCACGCGGCAGGGAACATCTTTTCCCAGGTGTCCTTGCCCACGGAGCCGTCGGAGGTCAGGCTGTGGCGAGTCTGGTAGCGCTTGACGGCGGCGACGGTGCTGGCACCGAACTTGCCGTCGGTGGTGAGCCGCTCGCCCTCGGTGTTGAGCTTCTGCTGCACCAGCCGGACGCAGCCGCCCACACTGCCGCTCCGCAGTACGATGCCGGGGTAGGGGACGATGAGGCCGTGCTTGGCCGTGTAGCGGGCGTAGAGCACGTTCCAGGTGTTCGCGCCCACTTTGCCGTCCTCTTTGAGGCCGTACCGGAGCTGGAACTCCCGGACAGCCTTCTCGGCGTTTGCGCCGAACTTTCCGTCCACGGTGAGGGCGGCGTGCCAGGTGCAGCTGTCCCGGATGCCGTTGAGCCAGGTCTGCACGAGGGCCACGTCCGGGCCGGAGCTGCCGCGCTGGATGAGCGAGTAGTAAGCAGGAATTGCCATAGTGTTGTCACACTCCTTCCGCGCTCATCCTATGCGGCGTGCCGATGGCCTGTTCACCCGGCCAGCACCACGTCCTCCCGGGGCGCGGTGAGGCCGCCCCACCACTCCACGAACCGGAACCGGACGATATACTCCCCGCAGACAAGGTCATTTTCGGCAGGCGTGTCGTACCCGCCGCAGGCTGACCGGCAGAGACCCGGGTAGAGCACGCACCACCAGTTCCGGCCTGCCCGCCGCGTCCCGATGTCCAGCCGCACCGCGTCGTACCGCCCGGCGGGCAGAGCCCCACCGTCATAGCGCCGGGTGGGAAAGTACATATTCACGAGGCAGGCTTTCACCGGTGTACGGATGCCGAGAGAGGCCAGTGTCTGGCGGGCCGTCAGCTCGAAGCGGACGAGGTTTTCCGCCGCCCACGCCCGGGCGTCGGCCCGGCTGTCTGCCGGGCAGGCTTCGTCGGTGAGGGCCAGCACGGCGTCCCGGACAGCCAGCTTCGCGCTCTGGTCGCGCACGGAGTCGGTGTCGGCCCGGATGTGGAGCCGCAGGGTGTCGGCGGCAAGCTGGTCGGCGGTGGTGAGCTGGCTCTGCGCCCAGCCTGCCCCCAGCGACAGCAGAAGACAGAACAGCAGCGAGGTACACAGCGCCCCCATTTCGCGGCGGGATAACATAAAAAACAGGCCCCCTCATGGAAAGTTTATCCAGAGGATGGGCCTGTTTCGGGGGATTTATTCCGTCTGATTCAAAACGATTTGCGGGATCTTTTTGTCGAAAAGTATGTTATAATGACTTTGCGGCCTCGTCCGCCCATTTTTAAGTGGGAGGGAGGTGGAATGAATGCAAAGTTTAGAAGCTTTTGTGCTGTCTGTCGCAGCAAATGTAATTTCTTATTACATCTGTAAGTGGCTTGACGGATGGTTCTCGGGCCGTAAGCACTAAAAAGAAGACCCCCTTTCGGAGCGGCAACTCGGTGAGGGGGTTTTCTTCTGCTTTGGTGAAATGTTATGCAAAGTTTGCTTTTGTACTTTTATTATATGCCATCCCGCGCAAAAGTCAAGCGGTGCGCAGAAAGTTTACAAAGAGCACATCAGTTCTTCAGCGACTGCATCGGGGCGGGGAGTCTGCCGCCGCGGTTGATGAAGACGGAGGGGTCACGCTGGTTGACCGGCATGATGGGGCCGTAGCCCAGCAGGCCGCCGAAGTCCAGCACTTCGCCCGCCTTGCGGCCGATGGCCGGGATGACGCGGACGGCGGTGGTCTTGCTGTTGACCATGCCGATGGCGGCTTCGTCGGCGATGAGGGCGCTGATGACGGCAGGGGTGGTGTCGCCGGGGATGATGACCATGTCGATGCCCACAGAGCAGACAGCCGTCATGGCCTCCAGCTTTTCAATGGTGAGGCAGCCGCACTCGGCGGCGTGGATCATGCCGTCGTCCTCGCTGACGGGGATGAAAGCGCCCGACAGGCCGCCAACGTGGTTGGAGGCCATGACGCCGCCCTTCTTGACGGCGTCGTTGAGCAGGGCGAGGCAGGCAGTGGTGCCGCAGCAACCGCAGGTCTCAAGGCCCATCTCCTCGAGGATGTTGGCCACGCTGTCGCCCACGGCGGGGGTGGGGGCCAGCGACAGGTCGATGATGCCGGCGGGTACGCCCAGCTCCTTAGAGGCGAGGTTTGCCACCAGCTGGCCCACGCGGGTGATCTTGAAGGCGGTGCGCTTCACCAGCTCAGCCACCTGGTCGATGGGGGCATCCTTGGGCAGCCGGGCCAGCGCAGCGCGGACCGCGCCGGGGCCGGAGACGCCGACGTGGATCTCGCAGTCGGGCTCACCGGGGCCGTGGAAGGCACCCGCCATAAAGGGATTGTCCTCGGGCGCGTTGCAGAAGACCACAAGCTTTGCTGCGCCGATGCACTGACGGTCGGCGGTGAGCTCGCTGGCCTTCTTGACGGCCTCGCCCATCAGCTTGATGGCGTCCATGTTCAGGCCCGCCTTGGTGGCACCGATGTTCACCGAGCTGCAGACGATGTCCGTCTCGGCCAGTGCGCGGGGGATGGACTCGATGAGGCGCAGGTCGCCCGCCGAGAAGCCCTTGTGGACGAGGGCGGTGTAGCCGCCCACGAAGTTGACGCCCACTTTCTTGCCGGCGGCGTCGAGGGTCTTGGCAAAGTCCACCGGGTCGGCGTCCGGGCAGGCACCCAGCAGCATGGCGATGGGGGTGACGCTGATGCGCTTGTTGATGATGGGGATGCCGTACTCGGCGCTGATGTGCTCCACAGCCGGAACGAGCCGGGCGGCGCGGGTGGTGATCTTGTGATAAATTTTTTCGCAGGCTTTCCTGGGGTCCGGGTCGATGCAGTCCAGCAGGCTGATGCCCATGGTGACGGTGCGCACGTCCAGATTGTCCTGCGTGAACATCTCGATGGTCTCGAGGATGTCGCCGGTGTTCATCATGCTCATAGCAGTTTCTCCTTAAATGGTGTGCATCGCGTCGAAAACTTCCTGGCGGGTGAGGTTGATCTGCATCCCCATCTCAGCGGCCAGAGCGTCCATCTTCTGGTGCAGCTCCTCGTGGGAGACGCTGCACTTGGAGATGTCCACCAGCATGATCATGGCGAACATGCCCTGCAGGATGCTCTGGGTGACGTCCTCGATGTTGATGTTCAGCTCACTGCAAAGGCCCGAGACACGGGCGACGACGCCCACGGTGTCGTGGCCGATGACGGTAATGAATGCTTTCATAATTCCTACCTCTTTTTTATAATGTAGCCCTCTCAGGCGCTTCGCGCCAGCTCCCCCAGAGGGGGAGCCACTGGCGTGTCGGGCAAGCTCACGCTGAACGAGCAAAGCGCGCCGTTTCGGAAACAGAAGTGCCCTGCTGTCTGGATTGGCGGCAGCTTAACAAAACTTGCTTGTTCAGAAGCTGCTGCCCCCGTAAGCGGGGCCCGCCCTCTTGCGTTTTGTCGGGCTTCCAGCGGTCAGCTCAGAGTGGCCCGGTTTGCCAATGGCTCCCCCTCTGGGGGAGCTGTCACGCCTGCGGCGTGACTGAGAGGGCATCTCCAGTATAGCAGATTTCACGAAAAATGAACACTCTTTTTGGAAAAAAGAGCAGGGGAAAGGGGCAAAAGAATGTCTATCACCGGCAGAACTTGCAAAAACCAGATGCAAACTGCCGGGCAGTGTGCTATACTTATCTATAAATATCGCCACAGGCTGAACAAAGGAGAGACAACGATGGAACAGCTTCTGAAGATCCTTGAAGACAATGCCCGGATGTCGGTGGAGGACATCGCGGCCATGCTGAATAAATCCCCCGCCGAGGTGGCGGCTATGATAGACCTGGCCCGGGCGCAGGGCATCATCAAGGGCTACAAGACCCTCGTGGACTGGGAGAAGGCCGGCGTGAACCGGGTGGAAGCCGTCATCGAGCTGAACGTCAGCCCCAAGAAGAGCCGCGGCTTTGACGAGATCGCAGCCACCATTGCCGCCTTTGACGAGGTGGAGAGCGTGCTGCTGATGAGCGGCGGCTACGACCTGCAGCTGGTCATCAAGGGCCAGACCTTCCAGGAGATCGCCCTGTTCGTGGCCAAGCGCCTGAGCCCGCTGGACGACGTGCTGTCCACGGCCACCCATTTTGTCCTGCGTACCTATAAGAAAGAGGGCCGCTTCTACCAGGACGACGAAATCGATGAAAGAGAGTGCACCGTGCTGTGATGGATTACGATAAACTGATCGCGCCTGCCGCTGCGGCCATGCGCCCCTCCGGCATCCGCAAATTCTTCGACCTCGCCGCCGAGATGCCCGAGTGCATCAGCCTCGGCGTCGGCGAGCCCGACTTCAAGACCCCCTGGGCCGTCCGTGAGGCGGGCATTGAAAGCCTCGAGCATGGCCGCACCCGCTATACTTCCAACGCGGGCCTGAAAGAGCTGCGGGCCGAGATCGCCCGCTACCTCGACCGCCGGATGGGCCTGAAATACGACCCGGCAAAGGAAGTCCTCGTCACCGTCGGCGGCAGCGAGGCCATCGACATGTGCATCCGCACTCTGGTGCAGGCTGGCGATGAGGTCATCATCCCGGAGCCGTGCTTCGTCTGCTACGAGCCCATCACCACCCTGTCCGGCGGTGTGCCGGTCCATGTGGCCTGCCGTCAGGAGGATGAGTTCCGCCTCCGGGCCGACGCCCTGAAAGCCGCTATCACCCCGAAGACCAAGCTCCTCATCATGCCCTTCCCCAACAACCCTACCGGCGCGGTGATGGAGCGGGAAGACCTGGAGGCCATCGCGGAAGTCCTGCGCGGCACCAACATCATGGTGCTGTCGGATGAAATTTACGCCGAGCTGAACTACGGCCTGCAGAACCACGTTTCCATCGCCACGCTGCCCGGCATGGCCGAGCGGACGGTGGTGGTCAACGGCTTCTCCAAGACCTACGCCATGACGGGCTGGCGGCTGGGCTATGCCTGCGGCCCCGCGCCCATTATCAAGATCATGACCAAGATCCACCAGAGCGCTATCATGAGCGCCCCCACCACCAGCCAGTACGCCGCCATCACGGCCCTCAAGGACTGCGACGGCGAGATCGAGCGGATGCGCAACGAGTATAATATGCGCCGCCGCCTCGTGGTGAAGAGCTTCAACGATATGGGCCTGAGCTGTTTTGAGCCGCGGGGCGCGTTCTATGCTTTCCCCTGCATCAAATCCAGCGGCATGAGCAGCGAGGAGTTCTGCACAAAGCTTCTGGAGCAGAAGCATGTCGCCATCATCCCGGGCAACGCCTTCGGTGCGTCCGGCGAGGGCTACGCCCGCGTATCCTACGCCTACAGCGTGGAGCATCTGATGGAGGCCATCCGCCGCATCCGGGAGTTTTTGAACGAGAACTGCAAGTGAGGAGGAAAAAACCATGCGCGATCGTGTGACGGTCCTGGCCCCGGCCAAGCTGAATCTGGCGCTGGACGTGGTGGGCATCCTGCCCGGCGGCTACCATGCGCTGGATATGACCATGCAGGCCATCTCGCTCTACGAGCGGGTGGTCATCCGCCGCAGTCCCTACCTCGATCTGGCCCTGCCCGGCAGCAATGTCAAGCCCGGCCCGGGCAACACCGCCATCAAGGCGGCGCTGGCTTTCTTCCACTATACGGGCCTGCTGGCGGGTGCAGACATCACCATCTATAAGAGCGTCCCCGTCCGGGCCGGTATGGCTGGCGGCAGCGCCGACGCTGCGGCTGTTCTGGTGGGTCTGAACGAGCTGTACGGCGCCCGCCTGTCCATGAGCGAGCTCTGCGCTCTGGGTGTCAGTATCGGCGCAGACGTGCCCTTTGCCCTCATGGGCGGCACCTGCCGGGTGCAGGGCCTCGGCGACCTTATCAAGGCGCTGCCGCCCCTGCCCGAGTGCTGGTTCACGGTGGTGATGCCCGGCTACGGCATCTCGACGCCGGAGGCTTTTGCGGCCTACGACAAAGTCGGCAGCAGCGTCCACCCCGACTGCGCCGCTCAGGAAGCCGCCATCCGGGCGGGCGACCTGGACGCTGTCTGTGCCGCTGCCGGAAACGCCCTCGAGGAGTGCAGCGGGGCCAAGGACAACGAGGCCATCAAGGCCGCTCTCCGGGAGAATGGGGCCGTCACCGCCCTCATGACCGGCAGCGGCGCGGCGGTCTTCGGCGTGTTCCGCACCGAGGCCGAAGCCAAAGCCGCCGCCGACGCCCTCCGCGCCCGCTGGCCGCAGGTCTATACGGCCCAGCCCGTCAGGGGAGGGGCTTGCGTAGTAAGAAGGTAAAAGGCTCTCCCTTTGGGAGAGCTGGCGCGTGAGCGCCTGAGAGGGCGAGGCCGCTGGCGGAGAAGCACAGGTGCAGCGCTCGTTTCGCGCTGACAAAGAGCCTGCCCATCGTTGCGCAGCGGCTCTTTCGTGCCGGGCTTGCCCTCTCCGTCATTGCTTCGCAATGCCACCTCTCCCATAGGGAGAGGCTTTGGCAAGTCGGGCCACTTCCTACTGGACGCCCGAGGTGCAATATGGCGCAAAAAAGCGGGCCTCGCTACAGAGGGCAGCCGCTTCTGGACAACGCACCTTGTCAAGCTGCCGCTGGCCTAGACAGCAGGGCACTACAGTCCACGAAACAAATAAGCTTTGCGCGTCAAGAGGAAACTTGACCGGCCTGCCAAGGGCTCCCCCTCTGGGGGAGCTGTCGAGCAAAAAGCGAGACTGAGAGGGTATAACCCTCCTTCCCGTCGGGCATACTGCCCAAAGGAAGGAGGGTCTTTTTGTGCAGACCTTTTATAAAATCTGTCTCATCCTCATGATCGTCGGCGGCATCAACTGGGGTCTTGTGGGCCTGTTCCAGTTCGACTTCGTCGGCTGGCTGCTGGGCGGCAGCGCGTCCATCTGGTCACGCATCGTGTTCACGCTGGTGGGTGTGGCCGCTGTCTGCGGCATCCCGGGCCTGTTCACGGACGAGACCGGGGAATAGAGACAAAAGAAAAAGGCTCTCATGCCGGCAGGAAATACGGCACGAGAGCCTTTTTGAAAACCTATAAAGAATCCCGCCCGGTCGTCTGCGGCAATCAAACCTACCCTTGCGGACAGGTGGGTGCTCTGTCTCCGGTTTCGCGCTTCCTCATCGAGCCTTCATGGTCGACCCATGACGGGGAGGTCTGCAATCCACCGACGAACTCCAAGCTCCCGTTGGATGATTAGTAGGATCATATAAACCGCAACAAATCGCGCCGGGCAGGAAGTCTTTGCTGAAAGATCACTCGATCTCGAACTGGTCGCTCAGACGCTTCTCGAACAGCTTGCTGACTTCCAGCAGGGTCTCATCGTCCTCGACCACGTCGAGATACTCGCCCTCGTCGTCCTCGCCGACGCTCAGGATGACCAGCTGGGCGTCCTCGTCCAGGTCTTCCTCATTCTCGGCGTATTCGACAACGGCCAGGTAATGCACGCCCTTATGGTCCAGAGCGTCGATCACTTCAAACGTGACCTCATTGCCGTCCTCGTCCTCGAGGGCCATCAGGTCAGGCTGATATTCCTCTTCGGTCTCAGCGGCGGACTTGTTCATATCTTCTGCCATAAGTCACGTTCTCCTGTCAAATATCTAAAAAATGGGATAACTGTCACACCCCGCCCGCTCTGCTCCCTCTGAGCTGTGGGTTCCGGGTACGCCTATAGTGTAGCGTTTTTTTGCCCGCTCGTCAAGATGTTTTTCGCATAGAAATCCAATAACAAATTTTCACGCTTTTCCCTCTCGCTTCCCGGGCCGGAATGTGATATACTATAGCGATAGCTTTTGAAAAGCCATCTTTGCTATAATATATGGACAGGGAGGCCCGATCATGAGAGCCTTGAAAAAAATAATGGCGGCACTGGCCCTGACGGCAGTTCTGGCCGGGTGCAGTGCGGACAATATCCTCTCGAGCATCCAGGGCGGGAAGGCCGACACGGTGCAGACGGTCAGCCGCCCGGCTGTGGAGTCGGCAGAGCTGCAGTTCACCCACCCGGCGGCGGGGGACACCATCGCGGTGTTCGATACCTCGGCAGGCGTGTTCAAAGCAGTGCTCTTTTCCACCGAGGCCCCACAGGCCGTGCAGAATTTCACGACATTGGCTCAGCAGGGCTTTTACAACGGCCTGACCGTCACCCGGGTGGAGAAGGACTTCGTGGTGGAGGCCGGGCAGGGCGCGGACGGCAGAGGCACCACCATCTGGAACGGGAACCGTTTCTCCGCCGAGACCACCGATAAGCTCCACCACTATTCCGGCGCACTCTGTGCGGCAGCGGACGCCTCCGGCGACTGCGCCAGCGTCTTCTATGTCATGGAGACCCTGCCGGGCAGCAGTTCGGTGACGCAGGAGCTCATCGACCAGATGAACGCCGCCGGCTGGCGGGCCGACGTGGTGAACGCCTACCAGACGGCGGGCGGCGCACCCTACCTCGACTACACCGACACCGTCTTCGGCCAGGTGTACGAAGGGATGGAAGTGGTGGACACCATCGCCCAGACCGGCGTGGATGAAGCTCAGCGCCCGACGGAGGCTGTCACCATCAACAGCGTGAGCATTGAAACGTATCAGTAAAAACAAAAGGGACGCGGAAGCGTCCCTTTTGCTATATCTGTCGATTGCGGTATCTTTTTGCCACAATCTATGATATAATGAAACTGCGGTTCATCCCCGTAGTCCTTATGGGAAAGGGGGTGGGAACATGACCTATCTACTCGCATTCTTGGTATCGGTCGCGGCAGATGTTGTTGGACACATCATTTGCAAGTGGCTTGACCGGCATGACGATGACCGTAAGCCCAACTAAGTGAAAAGCCCCCTTGGAGGTAGGATCTCCGAGGGGGTTTTTCCTTTTTGGGGTGAGTGGACATGACCCACTCGCATTCTCAATTCTAGTATACGCGATTTATCGGAGAAGTCAAGCGCCGCACAGAAAATTTACAACCCGCTTGGAGATCTTAGATCTCCCCCGGATGCTCTTTCCGCCACTGGATGTAGTCGTCCAATATCACCATCGCCCAGACCGGCGTGGACGAAACTCAGCGCCCCACCGAATCCATCACCATCAACAGCGTGAGCATCACGAAATTTGAATAAGAAGCTGGTTTTCCGCCCTCCGGGCGGTGGGACAGCTGCAAAAAAATCACCCGCCAACTGGCGGGTGATCTGCGTTTATAAGGGAAAAGGGACAGGTCAGGTTCTCTTTACCTGCAGAGTGATGGCGATGTAGGTCTTCCCCCGATAGGTTTCGGCTGCTACGCCTACCTTGGTCCAGTTGCTGGAATGATCGAACTTCAGGTTAGAAGCCTCTTTGTTCTCGGTGATGCAACCGATGAGATCTTCCAGCTTGGTGTTCTGATAATCGTATTGGGCGATGAGGGTCAGGGTCGAAGTTTTTTCATCGTACTTTACGTCGTGGTAGAACTTATATCTTCCAATGCTGCCTTTCAGATCGGCGTCCAGATTGGCGTTGGCAAGCTTTTCTTTGGCGATACGCTGCATATCAGGGTCATTGGCCAGAGCCACGGTGCGGCCTTTGTTGATGGCCTGCATCACCTTGGCTTCGGCTTCGGCTTGGGCCTTCGGGCCGGAAGAGCCGCCGCCACCGCTGCAGGCGGTCAGGAGCAGAAGGGTCAGTGCACCGGCCAGAAGCAGGGCAGTCAGCTTTCTCAGTTTTGTCATGTGGGTCGCCTCCAATCGTTTTTGTTTTGGTGAGTCCAGTTGTTTTTTCTCATGAAGAAGCGTCCTCTCCGGCCATCTGGTCAGGGGGTTCTTCTACCCTCATTTTATCGGAGAAGAGCCGGTGCTGTCAAGCCGGAAAACTATACAAATTCGGCTCAGGAAAATTGTGAAAACAAACCGGAAAACGACGATTTTCTGTGGACTTTGCAACAAACTGTCCAGACTTCGCAAAGAAACTTTGCCACAGGGGCGGCGGGGGCGTTCAGACCTCCCCCGGGTGCTCCTTCCGCCATGCGAGGTAGTCGTCCAGGATGACCGTCGCGCTCACCGAGTCGAGGATGCTTTTCCGCTTTGCGCCGAAGGTGCCGCTCTCGTCGAGGAGGTCAGCAGCGGCGCAGGTGGTCTGGCGCTCGTCCCACATCCGGACGGGCAGGCCGCTCCAGATCTCAACGGTTTTGGCTAGCTTGCGGCTCTTGCGGGCGCGCTCGCCCTCGGTGCCGTCCATGTTCAGCGGCAGGCCGATGACGATGAGCTCGGCTTCGATCTCCTTTGCCACCTCGCAGACCCTGGCGGCAACTTTGTCCCGGGCCTTGACGGTGATCTGAGGGGTGATGGGGGAAGTCAGGAACTCGGTGCGGTCGCAGGTGGCGAGGCCGGTGCGGCTGTCGCCGTAATCTACTGCTAAAATTTTCATGCAGGTGTCCTCTTTCTGAGATGATTTTTTCTTCATTGTACCACAGAATAGATGTCGCTGCAATTTTGTGGTACAATGAAATAAAAGCGCTTGCCCGGCAGGAGCCCTCTCAGTCACGCCGCAGGCGTGACAGCTCCCCCAAAGGGGGAGCCTCTGGCGTACCGGGCCACTTTCTACTGCCCGCCTGAGGCCCGACAGGGCGCAAAAGAGAGGGCCTCGCTTACGGGGGCAGGCGCTTCTGGACAAATTTCATTTGTCAAGCTGCCGTAAATCTGGGCAGCAAGGCACTACTGTTTATGAAATATCGTGCTTTGTTCGTCTGGCGTGGGCCTGACCGACACGCCAGTGGCTCCCCCTTTGGGGGAGCTGTCGAGCGAAGCGAGACTGAGAGGGTCTTTATGTTAAAACTACTTTTAGGCGGTTCCGGCAGCGGAAAGACCACCCTGCTGTACCAGCGCATCCGGGCGCGGGCCGAGGCGGGGGAGAAGAGCATCCTGCTGGTGCCGGAGCAGTTCACCTCGTCCACCGAGGGCCGCATCCACCGGGAGCTGGGCGACGCGCTGAGCGGACTGGTAGAGAGCTTTTCCTTCACCAGCCTCGCCGAGCATATCCTGTCGGCGGAGGGCGGCTCTGCCGTCCAGACCCTCAGCGACGCGGGCCGGGCCGTGCTGGTGCGCCGCGCCCTCGAGGAACTGCAGGACAACGTCCATTACTATTACCGCCACCGCCGCTCGGCCGCCTTCTGCCAGATGGCCGCCGAGACCATCGACGAGCTCAAGAGCGCGGGTCTCTCGGGCCAACAGCTCTATGAGCTGGCGCAGGACTGCGGCACCGACAGCGCCAAGCTCAGCGAACTGGCCCTCATCTTTCAGGGCTACGAGACCCTGCTGGCCGGGACAGGCATGGACCCCTCCGACCGGCTGGAGCTGGCCGCATCCCGCCTCGAGGCCGCGCTGGCCCGGGGCGAACTGCCGGAGTTCCTGCGGGACAGGGCCGTCTTTATCGACGAGTTCGACACCTTCAACGCCCCGAAAAAGCGGCTGATGGGCGCTCTGCTGGCCTCGCTGCCCACCGTGACGGTGGCCCTCTGCGACGACGGCACCCCGCTCGTGCCGGGGGACATGAGCCTTTTCTCCGGCGCGAAGCAGGTGGCGGCGCAGCTGCGCCAGCTGGCCCGCCGGAACGGCACTGCGGTGGCCGTGCCGGAACTGCTGCGCCGGGACGTGCGCCACGCCGACGCCCCCGGCCTCGCCGCTGCGGCCCAGCTGCTGGCCGCGGGCCGGTGTGACCCGCCCACGGCCTGCCCGGAAATAAAATTATTCGCCGCCCCCAGCCGGGAGGAAGAAGCCCGCGCCGCCGCTGCCGCCATCCGCCGCCTCATGCGGCAGGGCGTCCGCTGCGGGAAGGTGGCGGTGGTCTGCCGCGACATCTCGAAATACCGCGCCGCTGTGAAGTACGAGTTCCGGATGGCGGACATCCCCCTCTACTGCGACGAGCCGACGACGCCCGAGTTCAGCGCCCCGGCCACGGCGGTGCGGTGTCTGCTGGCTCTCGCCCGGGGTGCGGAGCTGACGGAACAGCTCACCACCCTGGCCAAGACCGGCCTCTGCGCCCTCACCGAGGAAGAGGTCTGCGCCCTCGAGAACTACGCCTACACCTGGTCGCCGAATGCGGCGGCGTGGCGTGCGCCCTTCGAGAAGAACCCCCGGGGCTTCGGCGATGTGGAGCCCACCGACGAGGATAAAGAAAACCTTGCCCGGGCCGAAAAGGCCCGCGCACTTCTCATCACCGCCGCCGACGGCCTGCGCGCGAAGCTCCGCTCTGCCAACGCCGAGCAGATGAGCCGCGCCCTTTACTTCTGCCTGAAGGAGCTGGGCGCGGAGGACGCTCAGGCCGCGCAGGTGGAGGCCATCCGGGCCGAGCGGGGCATCCCCGCCGCCGAGGAAGCCGCCCGGGAGTGGAACGTAGTCATGGGACTGCTGGACGAGATGGCGAGCCTGCTGGGCGGCCAGAGCGTCACCATCCCCGAGTACGAAGAGCTGTTCGGCCTGCTGCTGCGCTCGTCCGACCTCGGCCACATCCCCCAGACGCTGGACGCCGTGGTGCTGGCCAGCGCAGGCAAGATGCGCCTTGACGCACCGGACTATGTCTTTGTGCTGGGCCTCTCCGAGGGCGAATTTCCCGCCGCGCCCGGCGAGACGGGCCTGCTGACCCACGCCGACCGCGACGCCCTGATGGCGCAGGAGATCGAGCTTCCGGACTGCTTCGAGAACCGGGTGGTCCGCGAGCAGGTCTGCTTTTATAAAGCCCTCACCGCCCCGGCAAAGGGGCTCTGGCTCAGCTGGCCGAAGGGGCAGGGCCAGACCCTCTGTGCCGCCCTCGAGCCCATCGTGGACGTGCTGAGACCGGGTGCGCCGGAACTGGACCTGACCGACCTTGCCGCCACTGCCGCCGACGGCCTCGACGTGCTGGGCGGCGGCTGGCCCCTGACGGAGACCGAACGCGCCAGCCTCACCGAGGCTCTTCATGCCCCCGGCGGGGCAGAACCCGAGGGCCTCGCCCTCCTGCGCCGGATGGCGGGCCGCAGCCCCCGTCAGGTCAGCGACCTCGAGGCGCTGGAAACGCTGCTGGGTCGGCGGCTCCGCATCTCGCCCAGTCAGCTCGAAAAATACTACACCTGCCGGTACAGTTATTTTTTGCAGTACGTGCTGGGTCTGCGCCCCCGGAAGCGGGCGGAGCTTTCCGCCGACCAGAGCGGCACCCTCATGCACTGGGTGCTCCAGATGGCCCTCGACCCCCACCCCGGCCCTGACAACCCCTGCGCTGGCTTACAGCCCTTCCTCGACCTCGACGACGAGGCCATGGCGGCGCTGGCCGGGCTTCTCGTAGATGAGTACGCAAAGCGCTACCTCCCCGAGGACACGGCCCGCTTCGCCTATCTGCTCTCCCGCCTCAAAAAGAGCATGGCGGGCCTGCTGTGCTACCTACGGGACGAGCAGCGCCAGTCCAGTTTCAAACCGGTGGCCTGTGAGCTGAAGATCGGCCCCGGCGAGGACGCCGTGCGGGGTCAGACCTACCGCCTCTCGGATGGCCGGACGGTGCAGCTCATCGGCACCGTGGACCGCGCCGACGAGTGGATCGAGGACGACGGCACCCGCTGGGTGCGGGTGGTGGACTATAAGACCGGCACGAAAAAGCTCGACCTGCGGGAAGTCTACTGCGGCCTCGACTGTCAGATGCTGCTCTACCTGTTCAGCCTGACCCGGGACGCCGACGGACGATTCACCGGGGCAGAGCCTGCGGGCGTGCTGTACCTGCTGGCCGACCCGGCCCCCGAGACGACCACCCGGGGCAAGGCCGCCCGGAGCATGGAATACAAGCTGGACGGCCTCGTCCGGGACGAGCAGAAGGTCTTTGACGCCATGGACGCCGAGGAGACGGGGCGGTACCTGCCCTTCAGCTTCCGGGGCGGTGTACCCAGCCCCTACCAGAAAGAGAAACGCGCCGACAAGGCCAAGCTCTCCCGCATCCAGCTCCATCTGGACGACCTCGTGACCCGGATGGGCGAAGAGCTCTACAGCGGCTGCATCGCCGCCGAGCCGCTGGTCACGGGCCGCAGCCCCTGCCGGTGGTGTGACTACGGCTTCATCTGCTGCCATGAGGAGGGCATCGGAGAGCGGGCGCTGGACGCCCCTGCAAAGCCGTTTGAACCGCCAGAAAATTCAGATAAAAAGAAGGAGGAAGACCAGTGAGCGAGACAAAATGGACCCCGGCCCAGCGTGCCGCCATCGACGACCGGGGCGGTGCGCTGCTGGTGAGCGCCGCCGCCGGCAGCGGCAAGACCGCTGTCCTGACGGAGCGGGCCGTCCGGCTCATCACCGACCCGGAACATCCCGTGGACGCCGACCGGCTCCTCATCGTCACCTTCACCAACGCCGCCGCCGCAGAGCTCCGCGCCCGCATCGGGCAGGCGCTGCTCCGCCGCAGTCAGGCAGAGCCGGGCAACACGGCCCTCCGCCGCCAGCGGATGCTGCTGCAGAGAGCCCCCATCTGCACCATCGACGCCTTCTGCCTCGACCTGCTCCACAAGCACTTTCAGGCGCTGGACATCCCGCCGGACTTCACCCCTGCCGACCCCGGCAGCGTGGAGATGCTGCGGAACGCGGCCCTCTCCGAGACGCTGGAAGCGGCCTATCAGGATGCGGACTTCTGCGCCTTCGCCGACCTCTACGGCAAGGGCCGCACCGACAAGGCGGCGGGGGAGGCGGTTTTGCAGGTCTATGACTTCCTCCGCGCCCTGCCGGACTACGATAAAAAGCTGGACGAGATGCTGGCCCCGTGGCAGGACGAGAACGGCTTTGCCCGCACCTGCTGGCATGATATTCTGATGCAGGAGGCCGCCCGCTCTGCCCGGGCCGCGAAGGAGCTGCTCTGCGCCGCACGGAACGACTGCAGGGAGGACTTCGTGACTGCGCAGGCCGACGCCGAGGCCAGCAAAAAGCCCCCTGCCGCCAAGGAAAAGGCCGTGGCGGCAGTGAACGAGAAGTTCGCCGAACCCCTCGAGCGGCTGGAAAACTCTGCCGCCCTGCTGGGCGAGGTGGAGCGTCTGGCCGGGGCGGGGGAATGGACGCCCCTCTACGACAGGCTGACGCCCTACGTCCTCGGCATGGAACAGGCCCCCGGCCTCAAAAATATGAAAAAGCGGCTCGCCGGTGAGCACAAGGACGTCGTCAAGACCCGGGCCGACGAGGCCGCAAAGCTCTTTGAGAAAATCGAAGACCTCATCAGTTGCAGCCTCGACGAAGCCGAGCTTGACCGGAAAGCCGCCGAACCCTGCCTCCGCGCCCTCTTTGCCGCCGTGCGGGACTTTGACGCCCGCTTTGCGGCCCGGAAGCGGGAGCGGCGGCTGCTGGAATTCAGCGACTTCGAGCATCTGGCCCTGCGGCTCCTGCGGGACGCCGACGGCCAGCCCACCGAGCTGTGTCAGGGCATCCGGCAGGGCTACGCCGCCGTCATGGTGGATGAGTATCAGGACACGAACGCCCTGCAGGACGCCCTTTACCGCTGTCTGGCCAGCCCGGCAGGGGATGATCTCTTCCTCGTGGGCGACTTAAAGCAGAGCATCTACCGCTTCCGTCAGGCGGACCCCAGCATCTTCCGGGAAAAGCTGGAGAGCTGGCCCCTCCTGCCCGGCGGCGAAGCCCGCCCCCGGCCCGAAGACGGCAGGCCCGGCGAGAACGCCATGCTGGCGCTGGACGCCAATTTCCGCTCTGCCCCGCAGGTGGTGGAGGGCATCAACTTTATCTTCGAACAGCTCATGACGCCTGCCCTGGGCGACACGGCCTACGGCGACGGACAGCGCCTCGTCTGCGGCGCACCCGGCGCGTACGAGGGCAGTGTGGAGGCCCACTTCCTGCCCGACGATGCCGCCGAGACGGACGCACAGTATATCGCCGGCCGCATCGAGGCGATGGTGGCCTCCGGCGAGCCGGTGCGGGACGGCGGCACCACCCGCCCGGTGCAGTACGAGGACTGCTGTGTCCTGCTGGCGGCGAGAGGCGACTTCCCGGCCTACGCCGAGGCCCTGACAGCCCGGGGCATCCCGGTCTACGCCGACGCCCGGGAAAACCTGCTGGACGCGCCCCACATCCGCCCCCTCATCGCTCTGCTGCGGGTCATCGACAACCCCGCGCAGGACATCTATCTCGCTGCCGCCATGCTGGGGCCGATGTTCGGCTTTACGGACGACGACCTCGTCCGCCTCCGGGCCGGAGCGCAGACACCCGATCAGCACACCCGCATCAGCCTCTACGGCGCAGTTTTACAGGCCGTCCAGAGCGGGGCGGAGGATGATTTCACCCGCCGGGTGCAGGCGTTCTACCGGCGTCTGACGGCCCTGCGCCGGATGGCCCGGAGCGTGCCGGTGGAGGAACTGCTGGAAGAAATTTTTGTTTCCACCGGCTACCTCGCCGCCCTCGGTGCCATGGAGAACGGCCAGCGCCGCCGGGAGGACGCGCGGCGTTTCGCCTCCTTCTGCGCCGGGGCGGGCGCGGGCGGCATCTCGGCCCTCGTCCGTGCCATCGACGCGGCCACGCTGGCGGGCTCCACCGGGCAGGAGACTGCCCCCGGCGGGGCGCGGCCCGGCTGCGTCACCATCATGACCATCCACCGCTCCAAGGGCTTGCAGTTCCCGGTGGTGTTCGTGGCCGACACGGCCCGGCAGTTCAACGCCGCCGACACCCGCCAGCCCGTCCTGCTCCACCGCGTCTGCGGCGCGGGCCTCCGTCTCCGTCCCGAGGGCGGCGAGGGGGCCTATAAGACGGCGGCCTACACCGCCCTCTCCACGGTCCATGCCGCCGAGATGCGGAGCGAGCAGATGCGGCTTTTGTATGTGGCCCTCACCCGGGCGCAGGATAAGCTGATCTTGACGGTGCCGCTGGGCATCGGCCGGACGTCCAACCCCTTTGCCAAAGCTGCCGCCTTCCTCGCCGCCGGGGCGGGGGAGACCCTGAACGCTCAGGCGGGCAGCTTCGCCGACTGGCTGCGGGCGGCGCTCCTCGTCCACCCCAACGGCGGACCTCTCCGCCGTCTGGCGGGGAACCTCGAGCTGCCCTTTGCGGACACCGGGAGCACCATCGCCCTCACAGTGCAGGCCGATGTCCTCCCGCCCGAAGAAGCCCCCGCCGAGGCGGAAGAGCCGACCCGGCCCGAGGCCGATCCGGCCCTTGTGGAGACGTTGCGGCAGGGCTTCGGCTGGCGGTATCCGGCGGCAGCGCTGGCGGACATCCCGGCCAAGGTCAGCGTGACCAGCCTCGTCCACGCTGCTGAGCAGACCACCCTCGAGCGCCCGGGCTTCCTCTCGAAGGACGGCCTCACCGCCGCCGAGATGGGTACGGCTCTCCATGCCTTCCTCGAGCACGCCGACTTCGGGGCGCTGGCCGCTGTGCGGGACGCAGAGGACGACGCCGTTCTGGATGCCGTCCGCGCCGAACGGGAGCGTCAGGCGGCGGCGCAGCTCACGCCCCCCGCCATTGCCGGGAAGCTGGATGTCTATAAGATGCTCCGCTTTGTGCGCAGCGAGGCGTTCCGCCGCATCTGCGGGGCAGAGGATGTGCTGCGGGAGCTGGCTTTTATCACGTCGCTGCCTGCCGCCGAGGTCATGGCCGCTCAGGGCCGCGCCCTGCCCGACGGCCCTGCCGCCGACGCCGGGGTGCTGGTGCAGGGCATCGCGGACATCGTCCTCATCTACCCCGACCACCTCGAGCTTCTGGACTACAAGACGGACCGCCGCAAGACCCCTGCCGACTTCGTCCGCGCCTACCGCGCTCAGCTGGAGCTCTATGCCAAGGCCATTGAGAAGCGCTTCGCCCCCCGGCGGGTAACATATAAAGGGATATATTCGCTGGAGCTGGGGGAGATGATTGAGGTATAAATAAGAAAGCAGGGCACAAAGCCTCTCCCTTTGGGAGAGGTGTCACCGAAGGTGACGGAGAGGGCAAGGACGCTGACAGGGAAGCACAGGCACAGCGATAGGATCGCTCTGACAAAGACCTGCCTATCGCCGTATGTCGGCTCTGTCGTGCCGGGCTTGCCCTCTCAGGCGCTTCGCGCCAGCTCTCCCAAAGGGAGAGCCCTTGGCAAGCCGGTTTTGGTCGTGCTGGACGCCTGAGGCACAATATGGCGCAAAAGGGCGGGCCTTGCGCTCAGACTTAACATCAGCTATCATTGCACCACAAAATTGCAGCGACATCTATTCTGTGGTATAATAAGCATAGGATAAGAGTGCATTTGAAGTAGAGAATGTGCTGCTAC
>ENA-UOJO01000938-UOJO01000938.1-human-gut-metagenome-genome-assembly--contig:-P57-NODE-938-length-40923-cov-6.746892_pt1 | contig 40923 bp, 26 predicted proteins | sample MGYA00242351_ERZ723898 | MGnify/ENA metagenome assembly ERZ723898 | reverse complement strand
GAAGTTGTTATGACAGTACTCCACGCTGGAGGTAAATTCGATAAAGGCTCTTATAAAGTTTCCGGAGGATTACACGGTGTAGGTGTATCCTGCGTGAATGCATTGTCTACTCACATGACGACAAATGTTTTCCGCAACGGAAAAATCTATCAGCAAGAGTATGCGTGTGGAAAGCCTCTTTACCCTGTCAAAGAAGTAGGAACTACCGATATTACAGGTACTCGCCAAACTTTTTGGCCCGACGGAAGCATTTTCACAGTAACAGAATATAAATACAGCATCCTTCAAGCCCGTCTGCGTGAACTTGCCTATTTGAACAAAGGCATCAAGATTCAGCTCACAGACAAGCGCGAGAAAGATGAAGACGGAAACTACAAGAGTGAAATTTTCCATTCAGAAGAAGGTGTTAAAGAGTTTGTCCGTTTTCTGAACTCTACAAATACTCCCCTTATCGATGATGTTATTTATCTGAATACAGAAAAGCAGGGAATTCCCATCGAATGTGCTATCATGTACAATACCGGATTCCGTGAAAACCTGCATTCGTATGTCAATAATATCAACACCATAGAAGGCGGAACACACGAAGCCGGATTCCGTACTGCTTTAACCCGCGTATTGAAAAAATATGCAGAGGAGAGCAAAGCTTTGGAAAAAGCAAAAGTGGAAATTTCGGGTGAGGACTTCCGCGAAGGACTGATTGCTGTAATTTCTGTAAAAGTTGCAGAGCCTCAATTTGAGGGACAGACCAAAACCAAGTTAGGAAATAACGAAGTCAGCGGTGCTGTAAATCAAGCTGTGGGTGAAGCATTGAGCAATTATCTGGAAGAACATCCTAAAGAAGCTAAAACGATTGTAGACAAAGTTGTACTTGCCGCAACTGCACGTATTGCAGCACGCAAGGCACGTGAGTCTGTACAGCGTAAAAGCCCGATGGGAGGAGGAGGTCTGCCTGGTAAACTGGCTGACTGCTCCAGCCGTAACCCTGAAGAATGCGAACTGTTCCTTGTCGAGGGCGATTCTGCAGGCGGTTCTGCAAAGCAAGGCCGTAGCCGACAGTTCCAGGCTATTCTTCCGTTGCGCGGTAAGATTCTGAACGTAGAGAAAGCCATGTGGCACAAAGCTTTCGAAAGCGATGAAGTAAACAATATTATTCAAGCCCTAGGCGTACGTTTCGGAGTAGACAGCGAAGAAGACAGCAAAAAAGCCAATATCGACAAGCTGCGTTACCACAAGATTATCATCATGACCGATGCCGACGTCGATGGTTCACACATCGACACGCTTATCATGACTTTATTTTACCGATACATGCCGGAAGTTATCCAGAGCGGACATCTTTACATTGCCAACCCACCGCTTTACTTGTGCAGCAAGGGTAAGATAAAAGAATATTGTTACACAGACGAAGAACGCCAGGCTTTCATCCAGAAATATGCTGATGGAAACGAAAACAGCATCCATACCCAGCGTTACAAAGGTCTTGGTGAAATGAACCCGGAACAATTGTGGGAAACAACCATGAATCCGGAAACCCGAATTCTGAAACAGGTAAGCATTGACAACGCAGCAGAAATCGATTACATCTTCTCAATGCTGATGGGAGATGATGTTGCGCCCCGCCGCGAATTCATTGAAAAGAATGCAACGTATGCAAATATCGATGCATAATTTAATATTTTAATTAACTAAAAATCCATCCTCACATCTTACAATTGAGGGAACCTCCGGCCGCAAAACCGGAGGTTTTTTTATAACCCGACCTATAATCTCACGACTCAAAGAGCTACTTTTTTGCCCAATCCATCGGTTTATTCCTAGTTGAGGGTTTATATTTTTATGGAAAACCTTCGTGCGATGCCTACTCTCAAATATAAAATCATTACATTTGAGAAAAATAATATAAACCTTAAACAACATGAAACTTACATTCCGAATCCACTATCGCACTGTTTGGGGAGAAAGTCTGAAAGTAATCGTATGCGGTTACGAAGAATCCCCCATCACACTGCACACACACGACGGAGAGTTATGGCAAGGCGAAGGCAATCTTCCAGAGCTATCCGAAGGAACTCTCCTGAAATACCGCTACTGCGTATATAAAGACGAACAACCCATTCGCACCGAATTTGGAAATCTGTCGCACATCTTTTATACAGGTAATGCCCAACAGAGCCATTGCATTCTTGATGATTATTGGAGAGACCTGCCGCAGGAAGCATGCTGGTACAGCTCAGCCTTCAATGCTGATGCCACACTAAGTGCTCCAGTCGTCCTGCCAGACAGCATTGGCAAATGCATCACATTCCGAGCTATCTGTCCACGTCTCAAGGAACACGAATTAGCCATAGCCGGTTCAAGCGAAATTTTGGGAAAATGGAATCCAGGAAGAGCTCTGCGTCTGCAACAAATTGCTCCCGATGTCTGGAGTACTACCATCAACGCAGAATTGCTCGACTCCCGTTGTGAATATAAATATGTATTGGTAAATAAAGAAAGCCATCAAATCGAACAGTGGGAAGAACGTCCTAACCGTATCCTCCAAATCCAGCCATTGCTACGAGGTGAAACATACATCACTGCCGAGGAAGAGATCTATTTTCCGCAAGCCAACAGCAAAGTGGCCGGTACTGCCATCCCCGTGTTTGCTCTCCGCAGCGAAGGCAGTTTTGGTGTAGGCGACTTTGGTGATTTAAAAATGCTGATTGACTGGGCCGCCCAGACCCAACAGAAAGCAATCCAGATTCTACCGATAAATGATACCACAATGACCGGCACCTGGCAGGATTCCTATCCTTACAACAGCATCTCCATCTATGCTTTTCATCCTATGTATATCGATTTGCGTCAGGCTGGCAGTCTGAAAGATGCTGAGCTCGCTGCACAGTTTGAAGCCGAACGGCTCGAACTGAACGCACTGGCACAAATCGACTACGAGCGTGTAAACAAAGCCAAACACGCCTATCTGCATGCTTTATTCGAACAAGATGGAGCTGCCGTACAGGCTACCCAAGACTATCAGGATTTCTTCAGACAAAATGCAGACTGGCTCCAGCCATATGCCGCATTCAGCTACTTAAGAGATTTATATGGAACACCCGACTTTCACCAATGGCCCGCACACCAAGTTTTCCAGCAGGAAGAAATACAAAGCATGTGTGCCTCCGAAAGTGCATCTTATCCTACAATAGCCTACTATTATTACCTGCAATACCTGCTCCACATCCAGCTGCTGCAGGCAGCCAACCACGCCCGCAGCAAAGGTATTATCCTGAAAGGTGACATACCTATCGGCATCAGCCGCACCAGTGTAGAAGCATGGGTAGAACCTTATTACTTTAATATGAACGGTCAGGCCGGTGCCCCACCCGATGCCTTCTCTACTAAAGGACAGAACTGGGGATTCCCGACATACAACTGGGATGTTATGGCAAAAGACAACTATCTGTGGTGGCGCAAGCGTTTCCACAAGATGGCTGAATATTTCACTGCTTACCGTATAGACCATATTTTGGGATTTTTCAGAATCTGGGAAATACCGGACCACTCTGTTCACGGTCTGCTGGGACAGTTCGTTCCTTCACTGCCGATGACTGTAGACGAAATCCAGAGCTTTGGTCTGACATTCCAGAAGGATTTCATGACGAAACCTTTCATCAACGAACACTTGCTGCATCGGGTATTCGGTGAATATACCACCAAAGTAAGACAGGAGTTTGTACAGCACGTACACCACGACATTTACGAAATGCGTCCGGAATTTGACACCCAGCGTAAGGTAGAAGCCTGGTTCAAAGGAAAGAACGATTCTGAAAGCAATCTGCTGCGAGAAGGTCTTTACAGCCTGATCAGTAATGTATTGTTTGTGCCCGACCGCAATGATTCGGATAAATATCATCCTAGAATATGTGCACAGAATGATTATATCTATGAGGTTCTCAGTCCGCACGAAAAGAATGCTTTCAACAACCTCTATAATCATTATTACTACCAACGTCATAACGAATTCTGGTATCACGAAGCGATGAAAAAGCTTCCTATCCTTACACAATCTACCTCCATGCTGGTATGCGGAGAAGACTTGGGAATGGTGCCCGACTGTGTTCCATGGGTGATGAACCAGCTTCAGATTCTTTCGCTGGAAATCCAGCGTATGCCAAAAAATCCTGCGGATGAGTTTGGCCCGGTTTCTCATTATCCGTTCCGGTCTGTTTGTACCATCGGTACGCACGACATGTCTACCTTGCGTGGCTGGTGGGAAGAAGACGCAGAGCTAACTTCCAGATTCTATCATCAAGTCTTGGGACACTGGGGAGATACCCCCGAAAAAGCACCGGGATGGATATGCGAGGAAGTTATCCGCCAGCATCTTAACTCTCCTTCTCTGTTGTGCATCCTTACATTCCAGGACTGGACTTCTATGGACGAAGAGTTACGCAATCCGGACATTGAAGCAGAGAGAATCAATATTCCGGCCAATCCACGCCACTATTGGAGATGGCGCATGCATATCACCATCGAAGAGCTGATGAAACAAACATCCTTCAACGAAAAAGTAACTCAGCTGATCCAAGAAAGCCAAAGATAACTGGATTCCTTTCAATCAAACGGTATCTATTTATTGCATCACAGCCGTGACAAACACTCATGTCTAAAAAGATGAGCGTTTATCACGGCTGTGATATTTATTTTTCTTTGATATGCAAATTTAAAACGGCAGGATTCGGCAGCGAAGTTATTTCCCTTCCTTAATAATTGTAATACACAAAGCACCTATCCAAAGAAAAATTCCGGCTAAAACCAACATATTCACTTCAGGAGGAACAGCTCCTTCTACCGTAAAGGATTTCAAAATCAATCCGCCAAGCATAGCCGCTACAATCTGCGGAATACAAATAGTTCCGTTAAACAAGCCCAAGTACATGCCCATGTGGCCACCCGACAATGAATTGGTCAGAATTGTAAAAGGCAAAGCCAACATTGCAGCCCACGCACAGCCTATCAGCAAAAACGAAATAAACAATAAATAGGGACTATGAAAGAAATATACAGAAACAAAGCCGATGCCTCCCAAAACCAAGCTTAAAGCATAAACGAATTTTCTATTCTTAAACATCGGTATCAGTGTAGCCCAGACCACAGAACCTACTGCCTGTACTGCAAAAAGAATACCTACCCAGTCGCCCGCATTCTGATACTGTACGGACTGCGTATCAAGCACACAGTGTACCACACCGTCTTTCACCACTTCAAGCGTAGGCGTACCAAAAACATTGGCAGCAACGGTTCCATTTGTATAAGTCCACATAAACATAAAGGCTGCCCAGCAAAAGAACTGTACCAGTCCTACGGTCCAAAATGATTTAGGAGCTTTCAGTAGTAATTGCCATACATTTTCTTTCTGCTCTTGCGAAGCCTGCGTTATACCGTGATACTCGGCATACTCCTTAGGTGGAATCTCCTTCACCTTTACCGTTGTATAAATCACACACAAAATCAGAATAATTGCTCCGATATAAAAAGAATAGATTACTGAATCCGGGACAACTCCTTTAGGAGCTACATTGCTTATCCCCAACATCGCAAACAAGAACGGGAAAAGATAACCGGCCAGGCTACCGGCATTGCAGAGGAAACTCTGGATAGAATAAGCCAACCCCTTCTGTTTCTCATTAACCATATCTCCCACCATCATCTTGAAAGGCTGCATGGCTATGTTGATCGATGTATCCAGAAACATCAATGAGAAAAGTCCGAAAATCATCGCTGCCCCAACCGACATTCCAAAACTGCCGGCATTAGGAAGCAAGGCCATAACCAGTACTGCAATAACAGCTCCTACAAATAAATAAGGGATACGTCTTCCAAACCGACACCAGGTCCGATCACTCAATGCACCGATAATCGGCTGGACAATAATACCTGCCAAAGGAGGTAAAATCCAAAAATAACTCAAGCTGTGTGGATCGGCACCTAAAGTCGAAAAAATACGACTGATATTAGCACTCTGTAAAGCATAGGCAATCTGCACACCAAAAAATCCGAAACTGATATTCCACAGTTTCCAGAAACTTAAATCGGGTAATTTTTTCATGGTATTATATAAAAATTGATTTGCCTGATGCGGGAAAAGCACGTAAGAAAAAATGTCCTAAAGACTCATTACTTTTTGTTCAAAAAGGTCTTTATCACCCAGTGCCTTATTGCGAATTTTGCTACGATAGTTGTATACGGTAGCCAAAGAATAACCCAAGAAATGGGCAATACGCGAAGAGTCTGTAACTCCTAAACGAATCAGTGCAAATATACGAAGTTCTGTATTAAGTAGCTCACCCGATTTGGGATAAAATTTAGCTTCGTCGACCAATAAAGCATTAAATTTTTCAATAAAGTGAGGGAATAGCTCCAAAAAGGACTTATCGAACTCTTGATAGAAGCTTTTCCGCTCTTCCCGGAGAAATTGATCGGATTTTATTGTACGATATAATTCCTCTATTTTAGAAGCCATTGCAAGCTTTTCCAAGGAGCGTCTATATTGTTCCAGTTTGTCAAGATAAATTACGCATCTATCCAGATATCTGGCTATATATACTTCTTTTATCTTTCCTGTTTCCTCCAATTCCTGATTGACATGCAACAAACTGCCATTAGCTTTCTTCAATTCCGAACGCATAGCAGCAAGTTTCCGCATCCAGTGATACAGATAAAAAACGGCGGCCACCAGTAATAGTGCCAGGATGCTGATACCAATCAACAGGTTACGGACAACCATTCGTTCCTGCGCCTCTTTTGCTCGATAGGCTTTATCAATAATAGGATAGAACTCCGTTACTTCCAAAAAACGCAAACGGGCATTGCACGCCACAGCATCCTCCATTGAGCAATTCAAATAACGGTAAGCTCTGTCCAGGTTCCCACATTCATACATCAACCGGGCCAACTTCTGCAAAGAGGCATACTCACGTACAGCCATTTTGAGGTCAACCAAAGCCGTTTTTGCCAAAAAATAAATTTCATTATCCATGTCTTCTTTTTCTTTATAAGCCTCGGACATGGTATAGAAATAGTAGGCCTGCTGCTGTGGAGAAAGCGTTTCCACATCAAAATGATGTAAAATACGTATGGCTTCGTCCGGACGTTTGTATAAAATCAGTTTCTCGGCATACGTAATTTCCCGGTCTAACGAAGGAGGCGAAATCAGTAAAATAGAATCCCTGTACAGTTGAGTAGCCCGCAGATATTTCTGTTTTTCTTCCAGGTTAGATGTATAGTCTGCAATCCAGCCATAATGTGCTCTCCGAGTCCGATAATAATATCCCAGCAGATCTTTATTCAGTTCAGCCGGATGAATTTTTTCCAGTTCAGTATAAGCCTCATTATACATACCCATCACCCCCATCACTTCTGCCCGATTAATAATAATTTCATTACGCAGTTGCGGATTTTCCATATAAGGCAGATACTGCCAGCGGGCATTGACATAATAAAGAGAGGAATCGGCCTGGTAGTGCAGATATTCATAAAACAACCCACCGCATAAATCGTATTTTTCCTTATTGTCTTTACTTGCTGCAAAACGTTCTTTCAAAGCACGAATACGCTCCTCACGTTGTTCCTGATATTGCGTTTTATTCAATATGACATTATCCAGCTGTGTTAATACAGACTCTATATCTAGAGATGCTGCACTTACTGTAAAAACGGGGATTTGTAGAAGTAAACATAATAATACAGACGAAAGATATTTCATATTTTTGATATTTAAGGTCAACACAAAAATATATAAAAAACAAAAATAACAAATATTTTAAGTTATAAAATCCTCATTAAAGTTTCTATTTTCTAATCTCTCTAAAAACATAATAATCTAATTATCAATAATATATGTTCATATCACATTTATATTTTCATTCAAAAGGAAATAACTCGATTTATACAGCCCTAATTTTGCAATCAAAGAAATGCGGAAAGAAATTCCGCCGTAAAAAAAGATTTTATACTTTAAATCTAAATACGCATTATGAAACAAACATTTATTGTAATTATGGCATTACTCAGTTTCCTCGGATGGCCTCGCACAGCTAAAGCCAACCTCATCCAAAAAGTTGCTCCTACTTTCTGGTGGGCCAATATGAAAAATCCGGAATTACAGATTTTACTGTATGGCGAAAACATTGCAAATGCAAATGTTTCTCTCTCGAGTACAGATATTACTTTAAAAGAAATTGTAAAGCAAAGTAACCCCAATTATCTGCTGCTCTATTTAGATTTAAGTGAGGCTGCTCCCCAACATTTCAATATCGAACTGAAATTAGGTAAGAAAACGACCACCGTTCCTTACGAATTAAAGGAACGTCAACATACGGGAAATGACATTGAAGGCTTTACGGCCAGCGATGTTCTTTACCTCATTATGCCCGACCGTTTTGCCAATGGAGTACCCGAAAACGACGTCGTTCCAGGTATGCTGGAAAACAAAGTAAACAGGGAAGAACAATATGCCCGGCATGGAGGCGACTTACAAGGAATAGCAGCACATCTGGACTATATATCCGATCTGGGAGTAACAGCCATCTGGCTTAATCCTACTCAGGAAAATGATATGAAAGAAGGTTCATATCATGGCTATGCCATTACCGACTATTATCAGATAGACCGCCGTTTGGGCAGCAATGAAGCATTTAAAAGCTTGGTAGAACAAGCACACAGTAAAGGTTTGAAAGTCGTTATGGATATGATTTTCAACCATTGTGGTAGCGAAAATTACCTGTTCAAGGATAAGCCATCTACAGACTGGTTCAACTTCAAATCCAATTACGTTCAGACGTCTTTTAAGACAGCCAGCGTCATGGATATCCATGCTGCAGAATACGAAAAGAAAATAGCTACCGACGGATGGTTTACACAAACCATGCCCGACTTTAACCAACGTAATCGCCATGTAGCACGCTATCTTATACAAAGCAGCATCTGGTGGATTGAGTATGCGGGTATAAACGGTATCCGTCAGGATACGCATCCTTATGCCGACTTTGATTTCATGGCGCAATGGTGCAAGGAAGTATTGGCAGAATATCCCCATTTCAACATTGTAGGAGAAACATGGCTAAACAGCAATGTGCTGGTATCCTACTGGCAAAAGGACAGTAAGCTGGCTGCTCCACTCAATTCCAATCTACCTACCGTCATGGATTTCCCATTAACCGATTTAATGAGCAAGGCTTTTGACGAGGAGACAACCGAGTGGGCTGACGGACTATACAGATTGTACGATTATCACACACAGGATTTAGTCTATTCTAATCCTATGAACCTGCTGATTTTCCTGGACAATCATGATACTTCCCGTTTCTTTAAAAAAGCAGAAGATACATCGAATATAAACAGATACAAACAGGCTATTACCTACCTGCTTACAACCAGAGGTATTCCACAAATCTATTATGGTACAGAAATACTGATGGCTGCCGAAAAGAGTGAAGGCGACGGTTATCTGCGCCGAGATTTTCCTGGAGGCTGGAAAGGTGATACACAAAATTGTTTCACCGAAGCAGGACGCACTAAACTGCAAAACGAAGCGTATGCATACATGCAGAAACTTTTAAGATGGAGAAAAGGCAATGATGTAATCGGAAAAGGAAGTATGAAACACTTCTCTATCAAAAATGGTATCTACGTATACGAACGGAAATTTGAAGACCGGTCGGCCGTGATTTTCTTGAACGGAACCAACCAGAAACAAGAGCTGGATCTGACAGCTTATAAAGAAATTCTTCCAAAAGAATCGGCTACAGATATCATTTCCGGAAAAACAGTGAATTTGTCCGGGAAAATACAATTAGAAGCTCGCGAAAACATGATTTTGGAATTCTAGTTCATTTCTATTTTCGCGAAACAAAGAATCACATAAAACATTATTAAACAGAATATTATATTCAAACAACGTCTAAAAATATTTCTATTTTTATTCATATAGAAATAAAGAGAATAGCAATAACATACATTTGCAACAGACAACGAAAAACACTTTCAATAACCTATAAATATTACCTAAAAACATGAACCTGAAAAAACAACTAACCTTAGCCGCATTATGTTGCTGTACCCTGGCACTACATGCACAAAAACTGGTTTCTCCCGACGGGAATCTGGTTATGAACTTCAGTCTTAACAATGCAGGAGCTCCTGTATACGAGCTCTTTTACAAAGATAAAGCAGTGATAAAACCCAGTACATTGGGACTGGAACTCAAAAAAGAAGATGCCAATAAAAAAACTGATTTTGAGTGGACTGAACGGAATGATAAAGACTTGCTGGATGCAAAGACTAACCTGATGACAGGATTTAAAATAGCAAACACAGAGACATCAACTTTCGATGAAACGTGGAAACCTGTATGGGGAGAAGAAAGTCAAATCCGGAATCACTACAACGAACTGGAAGTAACCTTAAACCAGCCCTCCAATGACCGTAGCATGGTGCTCCGATTCCGTCTGTTCAACGACGGACTGGGTTTTCGCTATGAGTTCCCTCAACAGAAAAACCTCAACTATTTTGTCATTAAGGAAGAGCACTCACAGTTTGCCATGGCAGGTGACCATACTGCCTTCTGGATTCCAGGCGACTATGACACCCAAGAATACGATTACACAACTTCTCGTCTTTCCGAAATCAGAGGAAAAATGAAGTCGGCCGTTACCGAGAACTCTTCGCAATATGTATTTTCACCTACAGGTGTGCAGACAGCCCTGATGATGAAAACAGATGACGGACTTTACATTAATTTGCACGAAGCAGCCTTGATTGACTATGCTTGTATGCATCTGAACTTGGACGATGAAAAGATGATTTTCGAATCTTGGCTTACTCCCGATGCCAAAGGAGACAAAGGCTACATGCAGACTCCTTGCAATACTCCTTGGAGAACTGTCATTGTAAGCGATGATGCACGCAATATTCTGGCTTCACGCATTACACTCAACTTAAACGAGCCATGTAAACTAACCGATACATCTTGGATTAAACCTACCAAATACATCGGTGTATGGTGGGATATGATTACCGGAAAAGGTTCATGGGCTTATACCGACGAACTGGCCAGCGTAAAACTGGGTGAAACAGATTATACGAAAACGAAACCAAACGGCAAACATTCGGCCAACACAGCTAACGTAAAACGTTATATTGATTTTGCTGCCGCACATGGATTTGATGGTGTACTGGTAGAAGGATGGAATCAGGGATGGGAAGATTGGTTTGGCAAGAGCAAAGATTACGTATTTGACTTTGTCACACCTTATCCAGATTTCGATGTAAAAGAAATTCATCAATATGCAGCAAGCAAAGGTGTAAAAATGATTATGCACCATGAAACCTCATCATCTGTAAGAAATTATGAACGTCATATGGATAAAGCTTACCAGTTCATGGCCGACAACGGCTACAACGCTGTAAAGAGTGGATATGTGGGTGATATCATCCCTCGCGGCGAACACCACTACAGCCAGTGGATGGTAAATCATTATCTCTATGCCGTAACCAAAGCTGCCGATTACAAAATCATGGTCAACGCTCATGAAGCAGTCCGCCCAACAGGTTTGTGCAGAACTTACCCTAACCTGATAGGTAATGAGTCGGCTAGAGGTACTGAATATGAATCTTTTGGTGGTAACAATGTAAATCATACAACTATCCTACCATTCACACGCCTCATCGGTGGTCCGATGGATTATACACCGGGAATCTTCGAAACCGATTGCAGCAAGATGAATCCAACCAATCATTCACAGGCACGCACTACGATTGCACGTCAGTTGGCTTTGTATGTCACCATGTACAGTCCGCTGCAGATGGCTGCCGACATCCCCGAGAACTATGAACGTTTCATGGATGCATTCCAGTTCATCAAGGATGTTGCTGTCGATTGGGACGAAACTCGTTATCTGGAAGCTGAACCTGGAGAATACATTACGATTGCACGCCGGGCAAAAAATACCGGAGACTGGTTTGTTGGCTGTACAGCCGGATATAACGGCCATATCTCAAACCTGAAACTGGATTTCCTCACACCAGGTAAGAAGTATGTGGCTACCATCTATGCCGATGCACCCGATGCACACTGGCAGTCCAATCCACAAGCTTATACCATTACAGAGAAAAAAGTAACCAGCAAAACCAGCCTCAAACTGAAAGCTGCTATAGGAGGTGGATACGCTATCACTATCAAAGAAGTTAAATAAGTAGTTTTATATTAAGGTTGAAAAATCGGCATGACTTGTTTATCAGATAAAGAAACAAGCACCGTTTTAGCTTCAATAGGTATTTTTCATATTTGCATGCCGCCAGAGCGGCATGCTTTACACAGAATTTTATTGATACACTTAAATTTATATTTATGAAAAAGAACGCATTTATTAGAAAATCAGGTAGGGCACTGCTACTTTGTGCAGCAGGCATGCTCATCTCTGCCCAGGCCTACGGCCAAGCGCTCACCATCAAAGGTGTAGTTAAGGACAAGGCAGGCGAGCCTGTTATCGGTGCCAACGTATTGGTAAAAGGTACTACCAACGGCACAATTACTGACTTCGACGGAAACTTTGTACTTAACGCCGACAAAAATGATATTATCGCCATTTCCTTCATCGGTTACCAGACACAAGAGTTGCCTGCTTCAGCACTTATGAATGTAGTCCTCAGCGATGACAGCCAGTTGTTGCAAGACGTAGTCATCATCGGTTACGGTACTGTAAAGAAAGACGACCTGACCGGCTCCGTAGCTACCGTAAAAGCCGACCAAATAAACAAGGGAGTTGCTACCTCCCCATCCGATTTACTCCGCGGCAAGTCAGCCGGTGTAGTCATTACCCAGGGCAGCGGTCAGCCGGGGGCAGCTTCCACCATCCGCATCCGCGGGGGTTCGTCGCTCTCTGCCACCAACGATCCGCTCATCGTGATAGACGGGCTGCCCGTCAGCAACGAGAGCATCAGCGGCATGGGCGACCCGCTTGCCAGCATCAACCCGGGCGATATAGAGAGTTTCACCGTGCTGAAGGATGCTTCGGCTACGGCCATCTACGGTTCGCGTGCGTCGAACGGCGTCATTGTCATCACCACCAAGAAGGGTAGCAAGGGCGGCAGCCTGCTGCCGAAGGTAAATGTGGACTTTGCTGCTTCGCTCAGCCAGGTGAGCCGCTATGTGGATGTAATGGATGCCGCCACGCTGCGCCGGGCAGTAGCCGATTATGCGGGAAGTGACTCGGATGCATACCGTGCACTGGGTGATGCCGATACCGACTGGCAGAAAGAGATTTACCGGCTGGCACCTACCTACGAGGGCAACGTCAGCCTGAACGGACAGCTCCCGCTGGGCGAAGCGGGCAGTATGCCTTACCGCGTGTCGGGCGGCTACCTCAGCCAGAAGGGGGTGCTGCGCACGTCGCAGATGGACCGCGGTACGCTGTCGGTCAACCTCTCGCCGCAGCTGCTCGACGGGCACCTCACCGTGGGGCTCAATGCCAAGGGGGTGGTGACGGACAACCGCTTTGCCAATCAGGATGCCATAGGGCAGGCCATCCACATGGACCCCACGCAGCCGGTGTATGATGACTCGGAGCGGGGCAACCACGGCTACTACATGTGGCGCGACCTGAACGGCAACTGCAACACCATGGCTACATCGAACCCCGTGGCGCTGCTCTACGAGAAGGACGACCGTGCCACGGCGAAGCGCTTCATCGGCAACGCGCAGCTGGACTATAAGGTGCATGGCGTAGAGGGATTGCGCCTGAACGTAAACGCGGGTCTGGACTTCTCTACCAGCAGCGGCACGGTGGATGTGGCGCAGGGCTCGGAGCAGTCGCTGCACAACACGGCAGAATCGGGCTCGGGCTCGCACAAGGATTACTCGTACCTGCGCCGCGACCAGACGCTGGAGAGTTATCTGGACTACAGCCGCACGCTGGGCAGCCATTTCTTCGACGTGATGGCGGGTTACTCGTGGCAGCATTTCTACACGGCTTCGTCCAGCTACTCGGTGAAGAAGTCGGATGCCGCGCAGGTGCTCGAGGACAAGCTCAGCCGCAGCGAGTATTTCCTGGTGTCGTTCTTCGGCCGTGCCAACTATACGCTGGCGGATAAGTATATGTTTACGTTCACGCTGCGCCGCGACGGTACTTCGCGCTTCCAGAACAACAAGTGGGGTACGTTCCCGTCCGTAGCGCTGGGATGGAACATCGCCAAGGAGCGTTTCCTGGCCGACAGCAGCGTGCTCTCGGCCCTGAAGCTGCGCCTTAGCTGGGGTCAGACGGGGCAGCAGGACCTCAATGCGGGCAATTATCCTACGCTGGCTACCTACTATACCAATCAGCTGGGCAGTTATTATTACTTCGGCGACCGCCTGATTGTGCCGGTCACTGCGCTGGGCTATAATGCGGACCTGAAGTGGGAAACCACGACGACGTGGAATGCGGGTATCGACTATGGTTTCCTCGGCGGACGCATCACGGGTGGTATTGACGTGTATTACCGCCAGACGAAGGACCTGATCAACTATATCCCGGTGTCGGCGCTGTCGAACCTGAAGAACTATCTCACCACGAACATCGGTAACCTGGAGAATACGGGTGTGGAATTCGAAATCAACACCATCCCCGTGGAGACGCGCGACTGGAACTGGCGCCTGGGTGCGAACGTGGCATGGAACAAGAACAAGATTACGAAGCTGACGGCGGTGGAGAGCGACAAATCGGGCGTGGAGACCGGCGGCATCAGCGGAGGTGTGGGCAACAACATCCAGATGCATCAGGTGGGTTATCCTACGTCGTCGTTCTACGTCTACGAGCAGGTGTATGATGCCGACGGACGGCCCATCGAGGGTGCGTATGTGGACCGCAACGGCGACGGGGCGGTGAACGGCGACGACCGCTATCTGTGCCACAAGCCGGCGCCGGACGTGACCATCGGCGTGAATACTACGCTGACGTGGAAGAACTGGACGCTGGCGGCTTCGGCGCACGGTAACATCGGCAACTGGGTGTACGACAACGTGTCGTCGGGCAACGAGATGAAGGCGGACTTCTGGACGAACAACTTCGTGTCGAACCGTATGAACAGTGCCCTCACCACGAACTTCGAGCAGGCGCAGTATCTGTCGGACTACTATCTGCACAATGCGTCGTTCTTCAAGATTGACAATGTGACGCTGAGCTACAACTTTGCCGACCTCATCAAGACGAAGGACCGCTCGCTGGGCATGAACGTGTATTTCACCGTGCAGAACGTGTGCACGTTTACGGGTTACGACGGTCTGGACCCCGAAATCTACAACGGTATCGACAATAACCTTTATCCGCGTCCACGTACGTATGTACTGGGTGTGAAACTGAATTTCTAACCTTACTTAAATGCTTTTATCATGAAACTATATAGCAAGCTTTTCTGCATGGCCCTGCTCTCGGCAGGACTTCTGTGCCCATCGTGTGTGGGCGACCTCGATGTAACTCCCATCGACCCGAGTACGAATACCGTGGACAAGGCGCTGACGTCGCAGGCGGACTTCGAGGCGTTTCTGGCGCAGTGCTACACGGGTCTGGCTACCAGCGGCTCGTACGGTCCGAACGGCGACTCGAACATTTCGGGTCTGGACGGCGGACAGAGCCAGTATTTCCGCGGCATGTTCCACCTGAACGAATATACTACGGACGAGTGTGTGGTGGGTTGGAACGACCAGACCATCCAGGATTTGCACGGACTGAGCTGGACGGCTTCGGATACGTTCATCGCCGCGCTGTATTACCGCATCTTCTATCAGATTTCGATGTACAATGAGTTTATCCGCCAGGCACGGGCTACGTCGCTCGAGTTTGCCGAGAAGGAGGTGTACATTGCCGAGGCACGGGCGCTGCGGGCGCTGTCGTACTATCATGCTATTGACATGTTCGGCAGTGTGCCGTTTGCGGACGAGACGGCGGCCGTGGGTTCGCAGAATCCGCCGCGCATCGAGCGTGCCGAGCTGTTCACGTGGCTGGAGACGGAGCTGAAGGACATCATCGACAACAGTGCCCTGCCGCAGGCGCGTACCAACGAGTACGGACGCATCGACAAGGGGGGGCGCCCGCATGATTCTGGCAAAGCTGTATCTCAATGCCGAGGTGTACACGGGCACGGCGCGCTACGAGGAGTGTGCGCAGGTGTGCCGCCAGCTGGTGAACGACGGCTACTCGCTGCACGGCAAGTATGCCGAGCTGTTCATGGCCGACAACCAGCGCTGCACGGACGAAGTGATTTTTGCCGTGGAGCAGGACGGTATCAACACGCAGAGCTACGGGGTGACCAACTTCCTGATTTTCGCTTCGTGCGGGGGCAAGATGGACCCGGCTTCCATGGGTATTTCTTCGGGCTGGGGCGGTATCCGCACTACGCCGGAGTTTTATGACTCGTTCCAGAACGGCGACGCGCGCTGCCTGTTCTTCACAACCGAGCAGCAGAAGGAGATTGACGACATCGCCAACTTCCAGCACGGCTATGCATTCATGAAGTTCACCAACATGAAGAGCGACGGCACACCGGGTTCTTCGCTGGGTTTTGTGGATACGGATTTCCCTGTTTTCCGCTATGCGGACGTGCTGCTGATGCTGGCCGAGTGTGCCAAACACGGAGCGGCTTCGGTGACCGAGGCGCAGGGGCTGGCTTATCTGAACGAGGTGCGCACCCGTGCGGGACTTCCGGCACAGGGCAGCTATACGCTGGACGACGTGCTGCGCGAACGTGGCTGCGAGCTTTACATGGAGGGCTGGCGTCGCTCGGATCTGATCCGCTTCGGACGCTTTACTTCGGCCGGTTATCTGTGGTCGTGGAAGGGCGGCGTGAAGGCCGGAAAGGGTGTGGAGGATTTCCGCAATCTCTTCCCTATCCCCGAAAAGGACCTGAACAGCAATCCTAATCTGGTGCAGAATCCGGGATATTAAGGGTTATTTTCCGTCAGGACGGTCGCACGGGCTGCCTCACGCGCAGGCCCGGCGCACCGGTGGACGGCGGTAACCCGATAACTCCGAATAACTTCAATAACTTCGGTAACTTCGAGTAACTTCGAATAACTTCAAGTAACTCCGATTAACTTCTTCAATAACTCTACCTTTAAAATCTAAAAGTAATGAAACTAGCATACAAAAGTTTTCTGTTCCTTGCGCTGGCACTGGGAGCCACGGCTTGCAGCGAAGTGCAGGACCCCGTTTACAATGTCAACAGTGCTTCGGCTCCTGCTCTGCAGGAAATAGGCGGCAGCTACACGCTGCAGGAGGGCAATGAGGATTTCGCCACTTTCAGCTTCTCGAAGGCCGACTTCGGCATCCAGGTGGCTGTGCAGTATCTGCTGGAGGCTTCGCTCAGTGAGGATTTCGCTTCCGTCAAGGAGGTGATGGCCGGGGCTTATCCCGAAGGGGGCTTCGTGCTTCCGGCTTCGACCCTCAACTCGGCACTCATCGGCATGGATGCCGTGCCCGAATCGCCGGCAACGGTGTACTTCCGCGTGCGGGCGGTGGTGAACAACCTGTCGTCCAAACCGACGACGATGGTGCTCGTGTCGAACGTCATCAGCACGCAGGTCACTCCGTACAGCACCGTGAAGGAGTATCCTAAGGTTTGGGTAATCGGCGACTACTGCGGATGGAACCACGGGGCTACGCAGTTCCTCTACAGCTATGCCGAGAATACCACGTACACCGGCGTGGTGGACTTCGGTGAGAAGGCGGCAGCAGGCTTCAAGATTACGGGCGTGGGCAGCTGGGACGACAGCACCATGAACTGGGGTCTGGACGGTAATGCAGCAGCTCCGGAGGCCGAGGCAGGTTCTATCCAGCTCATCGCCGACGGCGGATCGGGCAACATCGGCTGCTACTCGCACCGCTTCTACCGCTTCTCGCTCGATACCAGTTCGCTCCTGCTCACCAAGGACCTGGCGTTCGATACCTTCAGTATCGTGGGCGAAGCCGGCAGTCAGGTGAACGGCTGGGGCAAGCAGGATGTCGAAATGCAGTTCGACCCTGCCACACAGCGCTTCTATGCCGACGTGGAATTTACCGACGGCGAAATCAAGTTCTATGCGGACAAGGACTGGGGCGTAAGCTTCGGCTCGGCTACGGCGGGTATCCTCGACTCGGGCGACAACATCAGCGTATCGGCTGGAAAATATCGCGTATACGTCAATCTGAACAATCCTTCGGAAATGACTTACGAGCTTAGCACAAAAGATTTCGGCAAATAATCGGTTGCCGGTCTGGATGCGGGCCGTGTTGCAGGACGGCGGCGGCATGCGGCTGCCACATCCGGGCAGCATGGCCCGCGTTGTTTTATCTAATACCTTAAAAAAGCAAATACCTATGAATCCATTCAAAAAATACGGGCTTTTGCCCCTTATGGCGGCAGTGCTGGGCTGTACCGACGGCAGCCGGCCAGCCGACTTTTCTTCGTATCCTACTTTCAGCGGTCCGTGGCAGGAAATGACTTACTCGCCCCGTCAGACCGACTTCATGCTGTGGGCTCCTTCGGCTCAGGCGGTAAGGCTTCATCTGTACGACCAGGGCACCGGTTCGGCACCGCTGCAGACCATCGACATGGCGCGTGCCGACAGCGGGCAGTGGAAACTGTCGGTTCCGCAGGACCTGGCCGGAAAGTTCTATACGTTCCAGATCCGGCATCAGGACAAATGGCTGGACGAAACGCCGGGTGTCATGGCAAGGGCAGTAGGCGTCAACGGCCGCCGGGCAAGTATCCTCTCTCCCGCCGATGCCAGTCCCGAGGGCTGGGAAAACGACCGCCGTCCGGAGCTGAAGCAGTTCTCGGACATCGTGCTGTACGAAATGCATCACCGCGACTTCTCCATGGACAGCCTGTCGGGCATCCGCCACAAGGGGAAATTCCTGGCGCTCACCGAATCGGGTACAGCTACCCCCGACGGACAGAAAACGGGTCTGGCGCATCTCCAAGAACTGGGCGTGACACACGTGCATCTGCTCCCTTCGTTCGACTTTGCCTCGGTAGACGAGAGCCGTCCCGACAGTGCGCAATACAACTGGGGCTACGATCCACTGAACTACAACGTGCCCGAGGGTTCTTATGCTACCGACCCTTTCACGCCTGCCACCCGCATCCGCGAATTCAAGCAGATGGTAATGGCGCTGCACGAGGCAGGTATCCGTGTGGTGCTCGACGTGGTCTATAATCACACCTACAGCGCCGACGGCAGCAATTTCAACCTCACCGTACCCGGTTACTTCTATCGCCAGCTGCCGGACGGCTCGCTCGCCAACGGTTCGGGCTGCGGCAACGAGACCGCCAGCGAACGGGAGATGATGCGCAAGTTCATCGTCGAGTCGGTTTGCTACTGGGCGCAGGAGTATCACATCGACGGCTTCCGCTTCGACCTGATGGGGATACACGATATCGCCACGATGCAGGCCGTACGCCGGGCGCTCGACCGCATCGACCCGACTATCTTCATCTACGGCGAGGGCTGGGCAGCATCTGCTCCGGCTTACCCGGCCGACAGTCTGGCCATGAAGGTGAACACCCTGCGCATACCGGGAGTGGCCGCTTTCAGTGACGAGCTGCGCGACGGTCTGCGCGGAAGCGTAACCGACGACAAGGCGAAGGCTTTCATCGCCGGCGAGGCGGGTCACGAAGCCGCGGTGATGTTCGGCATCGCAGCCGCACTGCCGCATCCGCAGCTCAAGGACAGTCTGGCGGGATACCCCACCCCGTGGACGCAGCAGCCTGCCCAGATGATCAGCTACGTGAGCTGCCACGACGACCACTGCATTGGCGACCGTCTGCGCATCACCCTGCCCGAGGCCGACGAGAAGACTCGCACCGCCCTCTACAAATTGGCTCAGACGGCGGTAATGACATCGCAGGGCGTACCGTTCATCTTTGCCGGTGACGAGGTAATGCGCCACAAGAAGGGCGTCAAGAACTCGTTCTGCAGTCCGGATTCCATCAACACCATCGACTGGCGCAACAAGTCGCTGCACCGCGATGCATTCGACTATACCGCTGCGCTTATCGCCATGCGTAAGGCGCATCCGGCCTTCCGTCTGGGCAGTGCCGAAAAGGTGTATCAGTATCTGGAATTCCTGCCGGCAGAGCAAGAGCTGGTAGTGGCTTTCCGCATCAAGGGGCAGCCCGAAGGTGAGCCGTGGAAAAACATCACGGTAGTGCTCAATGCCGGAAAAACACCGGCATCCGTAAGCGTACCGCAAGGCAACTACCGTGTGGTGTGCCGCGACGGCCGTATCGACTGCAAGAAAGGACTGGGACAGCTCAGCGGCTCGAAGCTTACCGTCGCTCCGCAGTCGGCACTCATCGTGCATCAGTGATTGCCCCGGACAGAAAACATGCGTATCATTTTAATCGTCTGAAAATATCATGAACAAAAAGATTATACCGGCCGTCATGCTGGCCTTCCTGGCAGGGGGAACAGCATGTACGGACCATCCGGAACAGGAGGCCGTAGACAAGCTGGGCATCCCCGTCGATGTCCGCCAGAACCGGGAATACTCGTACACCGACAAGAAGTCGGGCTTCTGGTACGGCACAAGCCATCAGGACAGTCTGTTCTACTGGGCAGGCTGGAACATCGAGAAAAAACGGATACTGCCCGACTATATCCTGACGGTCGATTCCAAAATACTCAACCGCAAGGAGGCTTCGTGCACCGTCTATCCCCACAAACTGGTGCGGCAGTGGAAAGAAGCCGAAGAGATTTTCTACCTGACGGACAACAGGCCCGTCATTTACATCCGTGTAAACGCTCCGGCTGCCGACTCCATCGCACTGAGTCTGCCCGAGAGCCCGCTCACCGTGGCGGAAGGCATCACTGCACAGGGCATGCTGTTCCGTCCGCAGGAAGCTCCCGAGAAGCGCATTCTGCTCACCCCTGCCGATGATTCACCATTCAGCAAGACTGCAAACGGCATCCGTGTACCGGCCCGCTGCAGCGGCTTCCTGCTGATATGCTCCGACAGCGTTTCATGCAGCCACCTTAAAAGCGACTTCCTGAGTGAAGGCGAAACCTGGCTCCGCGAACGCAAGGAACGGATGAACCGCCTGCTTACGGACAACAATCCGTTCCGCAGTAACCTGCCGGAGCTGGACAAGGCGCTGGACTGGCTCACCCTGACGACCGACGAGCTGATTACCGAACAGCAGGGAAAGGGTATATACGCCGGACTCCCCTGGTTCAACGAATACTGGGGACGGGATATGTTTATCTCGATTCCGGGGGCGTGCTACGTAAGCGGACAGTTTGAGATGGCACGGCAAATCCTGCTGGACTTTGCCCGGCTGCAGGACACCGACCCCGAATCGCCCACATACGGCCGTATCCCCAACGTGGCCAAGCCCGACGGCGTGTACTACAACACGACCGACGGCACACCGCGCTTCGTCATCGAGGCGCTCAACCTGATGCGCTACACGGGCGACACTACGCTGGTAAGCGAGCTTTATCCCGCCGTCAAGCGCAGCATCGAAGGGGCCTTAATGCGCTACACCGACGACAAAGGCTATCTCACCCACGCTGATGCCGACACGTGGATGGACGTAAAGCGGAACGGTCTTCCCGGCTCACCCCGCGGAAACCGCGCAAACGACATCCAGGCGCTGTGGTACGGCCAGCTGCGCAGCGGAGCCGAAATGGCAACCCTGATGCACGACGACGAAGCAGCCGCACAGTGGAACCGCCTAGCCGACCGGCTGAAGCAGCAGTTCGAACACGACTTCTGCAACAAGGAGCAGGTCTGTCTGTACGACCACCTCAACACAGACGGCAGTCCCGACCAACAGTTCCGCCCCAACCAGCTCTACTGCCTGGACCTGCTGAGCGATACCGATTTCTGCCAACAGGTAACACGGCGCGTATGGAAAGAACTGGTCTATCCGTGGGGAGTGGCTTCATTGGCCCAGTGGGATCCGCAGTTCCATCCGCAACACGAAAACTGGCACTACTACCACAAGGACGATGCCTATCACAACGGTACGGTCTGGCTGTGGAACAACGGTATCGCCATGCAGCGGATGCTGGAATACGGACAGACGGAAACGGCCTGGAAGCTCTTTGCAAACATGAACCGCCAAGCGCTGTACGAAGGCGCCGTGGGAAGTCTAAGCGAAAATGCAGATGCCCATCCGCGTGCCGGACAGACATGGGCCGGACGCTCGGGAACTTTCCTGCAGGCATGGAGCAATGCCGAGCATCTGCGTGTGTGGTATCAATATTTCCTGGGAATCCGGCCCGACCTGCTACAGGGAACCATAGTGGTAGACCCGCACATCCCGCAGGAGATAACCGAACTGGAAACGACCGTGAAACTGGGAAAGGGACGGCTGCACTACAGCTACCGCAACGGACAGGTAACCGTGCACCCGGAAGGAATTTCTGCCCGGATAATCCTCAACGAACCGCACAGCCAGCCCGACAGCGTATGGCAGGACACCGGCTTCTGCATGCCGCAGCCGCTGGACAGCTATCCGTGCTTTGCCACCTACCACGAGCCGCCCCTCACCTACTGACAGGCAACGGAAATCCGTATAGAAACAAAAAAAGGATTACTGCTCACGCGGTAATCCTTTTCATATTGAGTTAGTAATTAATTTTGAGAGAATTGAAACTTCACAGCCTCGTTTTAATCTTTCCGTTTAATAAGCACTAACTATTTATATAAAAAAGCAAATGAAAATGTCAATTTATATCCTGTCCTTTACGCTTGTCCGGTAATGCCTTCAGCTTTGCCGAATCGACAGGGACAGAAGTTTCGCACGCTACCTGCGGGCCGTCGCTGGTACTCTGCAATGCGGTAGGTACCTGTGCCGGCTGTACGACATCGGCCGTACCCGACTCCTTGAGCAGCGCACATACCGAGAAGATAGCTACAATGAGCGCAGCCGCCCTGCCCACCGGAAGCAGACGCCGATAGAGCGTAAGTCTTGCCGCCTTCACCGCAGGCTGTTCCACACCCGCCAGCACACGCGCCTCGAAACCGGCATCGGTGCCCACTTTCTTCTCGTTTTCCAGACAGACAAACAGCGCCTTGTAACGCAACAGATGCGCAGGGATATGTTCCTGCTGGAAAAACAGGCGCAAGATGCGTTCCTCCTCCAGCGTAGTGCTGCACTCCCAGTACTTCTCAATCAGTTGTTCGATGTATTTACAATCCATATCTGTCTATCTCGTTAAATCTTTTTCGTATCCGGAGCCTGGCGCGGTGCAGTTCCACCTTTACCTGGTCTTCCGAAAGCTGCATTACCTCGGCAATCTGCCGGTAACTCATTTCCTCTACCTCCCGAAGATGCAACACGGTACGCTGCCTGAGCGGCAACTGCCCGATAAGCTGTCTGACCAGCTGTTCACGCTCGCGCTCCTCGAGGTCGGCGTCGGGCACCCGTGTATCGGGAATTTCTGCGGCACGGTCCTCATCCTCGCGGCCCTCGTTGCGTATCTCCGAACGCCGGAGACTGTCGATGGCCATGTTGCGGGCTGCCGTCCAGCAGAAAGCCTCGGCTTCCTCACGGTGCTGCCAGTCGTCCTGCTTGCGCCAAGCCTTCACCAGCGTTTCCTGCACGATATCCTCCGCTTCCTCGCGGTTCATCGTCATACGCAGGGCCAGCCTGTAGAGCTTGTCCTTCAGGGGCAGAATATGTTCGCGGAAACTTATTTTCTGCATGCCCTTTATAAGTAAAACGGACGGGGATAGCAAAAGTTACACCCGTCCGCCGATTTTTTTATTTTTTTATCACTGTACCTCCGCCGCGGCCCAGTTCCTCGGCTGCGGTGATGATAACCTTTTCCACACCTCCGGCTACGGCAGCCAGTGCATTCTCGAGCTTGGGAATCATACCTCCGCCGATGATGCCCTGCTGTACGTACTGGTGGAAGAGTTCGGGAGTGATGACCGGAATCACACTGTCGTCATCGTTCTCGTCCATGAGCACACCCTTCTTCTCGAAGCAGTAGACCAGCGTCACATCGAAGTGAGATGCCAGGGCCAGCGCCGTCTCTCCGGCGATGGTATCGGCATTGGTATTGAGCATGTGTCCGGCGCCATCGTGCGTCAGCGGAGCCATCACCGGTACGGCTCCCTGTCCCAGCAAATGGCAGAGCACACCGGCATCCACGCGCTGCACGTCGCCCACAAAGCCGTAGTCGACCTCCTTCACGGGACGTTTCACCGAGCGGATGACATCCATATCGGCACCCGTAAGACCGATGGCCTTCACGCCCGCAGCCTGCAGGCCCGCCACGATATTCTTGTTCACCAGTCCGCCATACACCATGGTCACCACCTCGAGCATATCCTTATCGGTGACGCGGCGACCGTTCACCATCCGGCTTTCGATACCCAGACGGGCCGCCAGCGCCGTAGCCGAGCGTCCGCCTCCGTGCACCAGGACACGCAGTCCGTCCATGTGCGCAAAATCATCCAGCAGGCGCTGCAGCGAATCGGGATTCTCCACAATCTTGCCGCCCACCTTCACTATCGTCAGTTTCTCTTTCATCGTCATAATTTGCTGTCCGGAGCAACCGTGCCGGCGCGAGTGGCAGACACGGTTCTCCGGCTGTGTTCTGTTATTATTCCAAATACGTATATCCGTACAGACCCGAACGGTAATTGGCCAGGAACTCCTTACCTTCCTCGAGCGAGATACGTCCCTCTTTTACCGACTTCGTAACCCACGTCTCGAGCGTACGCACCAGCTTCTTCGGGTTATACTGCACATAGTCCAGCACCTCGGCCACCGTCTCGCCATCGATTACCTGGTCGATGCTGTAGCCCTTGTCCGTTACCGACACGTGCACGGCATTGGTATCGCCGAAGAGGTTGTGCATGTCGCCCAGGATTTCCTGATATGCCCCCACGAGGAACACCCCGATGTAGTACGATTCCTTCGCCTTGATGGTATGCACCGGCAAATCGTGCGACACGCTGCGCGACGAGGCAAAGTTGGCAATCTTACCGTCGGAGTCGCAGGTGATGTCCTGCAGCGTAGCCGTGCGGTCCGGCCGTTCGTCCAGGCGCTGGATAGGCATGATGGGGAAAATCTGGTCGATAGCCCACGAGTCCGGCAGCGACTGGAACAGCGAGAAGTTGCAGAAATACTTGTCGGCCAGCAGCTTGTCCAGCTTGCGGAATTCATCAGGCGCATGCTTCAGGCCCGAGGCAATCTGACTGATTTCACGCGTCACCGACCAGTACATACGCTCAATCTGCGCCCGCGTCTTGAGGTCCACAATACCGTGGCTGAAGAGGTCGAGCGTTTCCTCGCGAATCTGCTGTGCATCGTGCCAAGCCTCGAGCATACGGCTCTGGTTCAGGTTGTCCCAGATGTCATACAGCTCGCGCACCAGTTCGTGGTCGTCCGGAGAAACCTCGAAACTCTCGTCCATTTCGGGCAGTGAAGCCGTCTCGAGCACCTCAAAGATAAGCACCGAGTGATGCGCCGTAAGCGAGCGTCCGCTCTCGGTGATGACATTGGGATGCGGGATGCCGTTCTTGTCGCTGGCATCGACCATGATAGACACCGAGTCGTTGACATACTCCTGGATGGAGTAGTTCACGCTGCTCTCGCTGGTAGACGAGCGCGTGCCGTCGTAATCCACTCCCAGACCGCCGCCGATATCGACAAACTCCACGGGGAAACCCATCTGATGCAGCTGCACGTAGAACTGCGACGCCTCGCGCAGCGCCGTCTTGATGCGGCGGATCTTGGTGACCTGACTGCCGATGTGGAAATGAATCAGCTTCAGGCAGTCCTTCATATCCTTCTTCTCGATAAAGTCCAGCGCCTCGAGCAGCTCGCTCGACGTCAGTCCGAACTTGCTGGCATCGCCGCCGCTTTCCTCCCACTTGCCGCTGCCCGACGAAGCCAGCTTGATGCGTATGCCGATGTTGGGGCGCACGTCCAGCCTCTTGGCCATGCGTGCTATCAGCTTCAGCTCGTTGAGCTTCTCCACCACCAGGAAGATACGCTTGCCCATCTTCTGCGCCAGCAGCGCCAGCTCGATGTAGCTCTCGTCCTTGTAGCCGTTGCAGATGATAAGCGAGTCCGAATCCGTGTTGATAGCGATTACCGCATGCAACTCCGGCTTGCTTCCCGCCTCCAGTCCCAGGTTGAATTTCTTTCCGTGGCTGATGATTTCCTCCACCACCGGCCGCATCTGGTTCACCTTAATGGGATAAATGATGAAGTTCTGTCCGCGGTAGCCATACTCCTGCGCCGCCTGGCAGAAGCAGTTCGAGATTTTCTCGATACGGTTGTCCAGGATATCGGGGAAACGCACCAGCATGGGCGCCGTGACGTCCCTGAGCTGCAGCTCATCCACCAGTTCCTTCAAATCCACGGCCACACCGTCCTTACGGGGCGTGACCACCACATGACCTTTCTCGTTGATGCCGAAATACGACACACCCCACCCCGTGATGTTGTAGAGTTCCTCCGAGTCTTCAATACGCCATTTTCTCATTTCTCGTTACGATACACTATATATATTAAAAAAGTTACAGAAATCAGTGAAAAGAATCGCCGTGCAGCAGCCGTTGCAACTCCTGCACGGTGCGGCCGATGCCCGGCGCGTCGTCCAGCTGCGAGGCATCCAGCCTGAGCGCCGACCGCCCGTAGAAAGGCCTGCGTGCGGCGAGCGCCTGCGTCACGAAGCGCAGCAGCTCAGCGTCGTCCATGCCCGCCAGCAGCGGCCGTCCCGCACGCGCCACCCGAAGCCGCGCCAGCAGCACCGGCACCGGCACGTCCAGAAACACGGTGATGCCCGCACGGTTCATCACCTCCATATTGTCGAAGAAACACGGCGTACCGCCGCCCGTGGCCACCACCACATCCTCGAAGCACGCCACCTCGTGCAGCAGGCGCTGCTCCGTGCGGCGGAAACCCTCCTCGCCCCCTTCGGCAAAGAGCTGCTGCACGGTGCGGTGCGTGCGCTCCTCGATGTACCAGTCCAGGTCGACAAACTGCAAGCCCTCTGCCGCGGCAAAAGCCCTGCCCAGCGTCGTCTTTCCGGCCCCCATGTAGCCCGTCAGGAAGATGCGCCGCGCCGTCATGCCTTGCCCTTTCTGCCGCCGTAACGGCCCTTGCGCGCCTCGGCCTTGCTCTGCTGAAGCTCGATCACCTTGAAGCACGCCTCCAGATTCAGGTCGGCAGGCTCCACATTCTCCGGAATCTTGTAATTCTTGCCCTTGCAGGCGATGTAAGGCCCGTAGCGGCCGTTCAGCACCTGCACGTCGGGATTTTCGGGGAAAGTCTTGATGACCTTCTTCTCCTCCTCGCGGCGGCGCTCCCCGACCAGTTCCGCAGCCTGTTCCGCCGTGATGAGCAGCGGGTCCATATCCGCCGGAACCGACACATACAGCCCGTTGCAGTGAATGTACGGCCCGAAGCGTCCGCGGCCCACGGTGAGCGGATGACCGTCCAGCTCGCCCAGATCACGCGGCAGACGGAACAGCTCCAGCGCCTCGTCCAGCGTGATGGTCTCGATGGACTGCCCCTTGCGCAGCTGCGCAAAGCGCGGCTTCTCGTCGTCGTCGGCACTGCCCACCTGCGCCACCGGACCGTAGCGGCCTATCTTCACCGACACGGGCCGACCCGTAGCCGGATCCGTGCCCAGCACACGCTCGCCCACGCGGTGCTCCGTCTTCACGGCAAGCGTCTGCTCCACCTGCGGATGGAAATCGGCATAGAAGCGCTCCAGCAGCTCGGTCCACGCCATGCGTCCGCCCGCCACCTCGTCGAACTCCTTCTCCACGGCCGCCGTAAAGTTATAGTCCATGATGCCCGGGAAATACTGCATCAGGAAATCGTTGACCACCGTACCCACGTCCGTAGGCAGCAGCTTGCCCTTCTCCGCCCCCGTATTCTCGGTGCGGGTTTCGCGCAGCAGCGTGCCGTCGTCCTGCAACGTAATCACGCGGTAATCGCGCGGCGAGCCCGTACTGTTGCCCTTGAGCACATAGCCGCGCTGCTGGATGGTAGAGATGGTAGGCGCATACGTAGACGGACGCCCGATGCCCAGCTCCTCCAGCCGGCGCACCAGTCCCGCCTCGGTATAGCGCGGTGGCGCCTGGGTGAAGCGCTGTGCGGCCGTCAGACCGCGGCAAAGCAACGTCTGACCCTGCTGTACGGCAGGCAGCAGCGCCTGTTCGGCAGCAGCGGCATCGGTATCCCCGTCCAGCATTTCCTCATCGGCAGCCTCTTTATACACCCGCAGGAAACCGTCGAACACCACCACTTCACCGGTAGCCGTAAATACATCATCCAATCCACTCACACCAATAGTAAGCGTAGTCTTCTCCAGTGCTGCATCTGCCATCTGAGAGGCCAGTGTGCGCTTCCAGATAAGTTCGTACAGACGCATCTCCTGTGCCGTGCCCTCTACACGCTTCAGACTCATGTCCGTAGGACGGATGGCCTCGTGCGCCTCCTGCGCCCCCCGTGTATGGGTGGTATAGCGGCGCGGACTGGCATAGCCTTCGCCCATGCGCTCGTCTATCAGGCTGCGGCATGCCCCGATGGCAATATCCGAGAGGTTCACCGAGTCCGTACGCATGTATGTGATATAACCGTTTTCGTAGAGATGCTGCGCCAGAATCATGGTCTGTGCCACGGTGAAGCCCAGCTTGCGCGCCGCCTCCTGCTGCAGCGTAGAAGTAGTGAAAGGTGCCGGAGGCGACTTGCGCACGGGACGCGTCACCACATCGGTCACCGTGAAGGCAGCATCACGGCAGCGTTCCAGCAACTGCACCGCCTGTTCCTCGGTACGGGGGCGTCCGGCCAATACCGCACGCAGACGCGCCCCGCCGGCATCCTCCAGCAGCGCCGTCACCCGATAGGCCGACTCGGTGACAAAGGCGGCAATCTCCCGTTCGCGCTCCACAATGAGGCGCACGGCTACCGACTGCACCCTGCCCGCCGACAGCGCCGGCTTGACCTTGCGCCACAGCACGGGCGAAAGCTCGAAGCCCACAATGCGGTCGAGCACGCGGCGTGCCTGCTGTGCATTCACCAGGTTGATATCTATGCTGCGCGGCCGCTCTATAGCCGCCATAATGGCCGGTCGGGTAATTTCGTGAAAAACAATGCGGCTGGTATGCGCTGCCTCCAGACCCAGCACCTCGAACAGATGCCAGGCAATGGCTTCACCCTCACGGTCTTCATCGGAGGCCAGCCACACACGTTCTGCGCCCGCCGCTTCGGCAGCCAGCTCTTCCACCAGTTTTTTCTTTTCCTTAGGAATTTCGTACACCGGCCTGAAGCCGTGTGCCACATCTATACTGAAATCCTTTTTCTTGAGGTCGCGTATGTGTCCGTAGCTGGACAGAACCTTGTAGTCATCCCCCAGAAACTTGCCGATGGTCTTCGCCTTGGCGGGGGACTCAACGATTACCAAATTTTTCTGCATAATCCGCTTTGTCCGTTTATGATTTTGGGACAAATGTAAAAAAAAAGCAGAAGCATACCTATATAGTAAGGTACGTTTCTGCTTTTTTTTCTTAAAAATATTTTATGTATTCGTTAAAAACGGATACTAACTCCTGCTACAGCATGAAATAATTGTGAAGGATAACCACTTTCTGTAATATACTCTTTATTAAGCAAATTATTACAACGAGCAAAAACAGTCAACCTATTGAATAACAAGTATTCAGCTCCGACATACAAATTACTGATAGGTTCAGTCTTACCTAAGCCTTCCTGCTTCAGATCCTTTCTACCTTCATACTGATAACCTGCGTTAATATATAGACCTTCGAAAATTTTGGCACGAACCTGAAAATCAAGAGTGAATTGTGATTTCAAGAATAATAATGCATCATTACCTTCCTCGCAATTCCAACTATAATATATACCCTTCAAGTCAAAATCGAACCAATCTTTATAACCATAAGCAATACTCAGTCCTCCATAACCGACTTTCGCTTTTTCCTGAAGCAAATTAGTATAATAATAACCTCGCTCTTCGAAAGGCATTGAAAACAATTCATTCTTTGTAATACGATAACCTCCGAATATTTCAAAACTCAAATTATTTACCGGAGAAGCCTTCAAGCCCAACTTAGCATCTACTGGTGTATAAGTAGACCGCAACTGCTCATTCTGATTCCAATACGGAGACACGTTATTCAAAGTCCGGAAATCATTCAAACGTGTACCTCCTTCTGCATTCAAATACAGTACATAACTATCCGAGAATATATATTCAAGACGTATATCTGGCGAAACATTTACGCCACTGCCATTTGCAGTTTGCCAATCAACATTAGCTCCCAGACGAATCTTATAATCATCTGACTGTAGGGTATAATATGGATTCAATTTCAACAATGTATAGTCCTTGAAAGTAGCAGCATCATACATCAAATTATCCATTGAAAAACCAATTCCTACTTTCTGATCATTATTCAAATTCCCCCATACATTCCCTAAAGTATGAATAATATTCTCACCTCCTTTTTCCAGGACTGGAAAATCATATTTTCTGTCAAACATGCGAAATCCGGTCTGAACAGAAAACTGTAAAGGCAATTCTTCGTTCAATGAAGCCATTCCTACATAGCCTTCACCCAATGTATAATGTTGTCTGTTGTGACCCGTATAATTTTCATCGCACATATAATTAAATACCTGCGAAGCAAAAGAACCACCGATGCCCAAAGAAACAGTATTAAACTTATGCTTATAATCCAGTGAGGCATCTGTCCGGTAAAAACGGGCATCCCAATCCTTTTCCCCAAAATAAGAAGGCATTGAACCATTTAATCCATACGATGAAGCCATAACCTTCAGTCTGTCTTTCTCGGAAATATCCCACAAATAACTGCCCTTCACATCTAAATTACCTTTCGTCCCATAACCGGCACGAAAATATCCTCTAGGAGTCTTGCTCTGTTGCCATTCACGTATCATCGGCTGCATGGCCACATCTTCCCAACCTGTAACCAAATGCGTAGTAGTAGCATAATCTATAAGCTTCTTTTCTACTGCTGGTTCCTCCATTTTAGGAAGTACATTAATTTTCGACGCATCCATAACCTCCGGATTAAACTGGTTTTCCACCACTACCGTTCGGTTTAAGGTCGAATCATTCTGGTTTTGCTGGGCATATACACCCGGAATCACACCAAATCCCGAGCATGCACAAGCCATAATAATATATCTTTTCATCTTACTTTACACTATTAAGTTTAGCCAATCGAGTTTCTATCATTTCTGCAATATCGTCATCTGCATGATAATTCTGCTGTAAAGAAAGCAAATATTGCTTTGCATCAAGCTTTCTTCCCAGTTTAACATATACATCCGAAAGTAATACAAATCCTCGTGCCAGCCAATAAGCATGTGGAGTACTTACTTCTATATATTCAAGGATAACCTTTTCTGATTTTTGTGTTTCACCCATATCAAAATAAGTCTGAGCCACCCGATATTTAGCCTCAGCACCATACACATTTCGAGTATCAGCCGATAAAGCTATCCAATCCTGCAAAGCAGCTTCCTGCTTACCGGTTGCCATATACGATTTTGCACGATAGTAACGAGCTTCATTTTCAATTTCTGGAGAAACCTTTGCATCAGCCAACAATGCCGAAGCAGCCCATATTACTTCTTCGTGATTTACAGCCATATAAGCACTTCTCAAGGCACCTGTCTCTGCCTGTCTGCGTTCTTCCGGCGAAGTTACTTTTACCATCAATTGTTTGTATATTTCAAGAGCCTTATCATACTGTTTCTGTGAATAGCTCATCACAGCACACATTAGCATTGCATCCGATGAATATTTATTATTTGGATAAGCCATTACTTTTTCCAAATAAGCCATGGCTTCATTGTATTCTTTCTTGTTATAATGTATCAATCCTAAATAATAATTGGCATTCAGGCTGAAAGCTCCTTCAGGGAAGCTTTGCAAATAACGCGTAAAACTAGTCTGTGCCTCAGCAATATTTCCTTTCATGTACACCCGTTCAGCAGCTACATATGTCAACGAGTCACGTTCATTCACATCAAAATTAGCACCGCCCGGAATAGAAGAAGCAAAAGCCATATAATCGTCTACCTTATTCAAATCAATATAAATAGACTTCAAATCACGCTGAGCCATTCGCGCTTCTTCACTTCCCGGATAGCGACTGATTACCTGCTTATAAGCAGCAATAGCTTCTGTATACTTATCATTCTGATAGTACAGCAAACCTATTTCATTGGCCGCAACTCTTGCCATCGGACTTTCCGGATAACGTTCTACCAGCAATTTATATCGGCTGATAGCATTCGCATTATCTTCCATCTGTACAAAAGCTCTACCCTGTTCATACAAAGCATCATCTACATATTGCGAATTTGCATATTTGCTCAACAACTGATTCAGCGTTTCAATCTTTCCGCTATAATTCCGTTGCAATCCTTTTACAAACGCTTCCTGATACAAGGCATAATCTGCCTGAGCAGGATCTGTCTCAGATGCTTTTGCATATAATTGACGTGCATCCTCAAAACGGCGTGCATAGAAGCAACAGTCTCCCATTCGGTTATAAGCATCTGCCTGAACAGCCGGTTGATTAATGCTTCCTTTATCTGTACAACGCGTAAACCAAGTCAAGGCTGTACTATACTGTTTCTGCTTGAATGCAGTATAGCCCAAATTATACAGAGCCAATGCATATTCTGAAACATTCTTATTTGGAGCAAATTCCAGATATTGCCGGAAATCGGCTGTAGCCTGCTGATATTGCTCAAGTCTGTACTTTGATTCCCCACGCCAATAGTAAGCATCTGCCTTCGTTTGTACGTTAAAACTTCCGAGACGTAGAGACTGTGAGAAATAATCGATTGCATTTTCAAATGCAGCATTTGCAAAAGCCTGTACCCCTAAACGGAACAAGATTTTCTGCTTAGCTTCCAATATTCTTGGACCCGGCTGACTGATTTTTGCAATAGACTTCAAAGCAACATCGTAACTACGTGTATTCATATACACTTCTACCAGATAATCATTAACCTTCTCCACATAACGTGAATTAGGGAATTCGTTTAAGAAACGCTCAAAAACAGTTACCGATTCAGCAAAAGGTGAATATGAAGTTTCATGAATACAAAGTGCATAGTTATAAAGAGCCTGTTCCTGAATATATTTATCATAGGTCATCGTTGATGCCTGTTCAAAAGCCATACGGGCCTGATTTCTCGCTTTGAGTTGTAAATAGGCAAGTCCCATATGAAGATAAGCATTCTGGCTCATTGCATCCTTAGCCGAAGCGGATTCACCCAATACCTGAGCTGCTTTTGAATACACTCCTGTATAATAATAACTCATACCCAACTGATAAAGAGCCTTTCTTTGAGGAAAGTCGACAGCCATCCGATAATTCTCCAGCGGCTGTACAGCTGCAGCGTAATCTCCTTTTCCAAAACAAGCTTGTCCATAAATACGTTGCATTTCAGATGCATGTTTATGCTGGGGGTACTGTTTCAAATATCGTGCTGCAACATTCTTGGCTTTATCATAAGCCTGTTGCACCAAATAAATATCACCTATATAATAGGGTACAATTTCTGCATAATTCGGCTCCGACTGTAAAGAAAGAAAGGCTTCAAGCGCGCTATCATAACGTTTTTCAGCATAATCAATATACCCCAACTGATAAATAGCTTCCTGTCTGTATTTTGGACTTACAGCTTTCAATGTCCGGAACCATACAGCAGCTTCCGCCAAATTTCCTGTCTGCATACAAGCATTACCCATACGCATCACACAATCATCTCTTTCTGCATCTGGCAAAGCCTCTAAGTCACATCCCTTAAAAGTAGCCAATGCCTCTGCATATTTACCTTCATAAAAATAAGCAGAAGCAATCAGAGACAGTACTCTATTCGTATAACGTGATTCCGGATACTCTTCCAAATAAGCATTCAGTTTCTCAATACAGTCTGGCTCTTTTAGTTCATAAGCTGTACAAACCAACATATAATCAGCCTCAGCCATAAAATCAGTCTGAGGATTCTCAGCCATATATTTCGATAAAGTCTGACGGGCAGCAGCATAATCCTGACGCAGAAACAACTGCCTTCCATCTTCATAAAGACGGTTCACACCGGTCAAAGGCCCTGTCTGCTGTGCTGCAAGCACCACAGGCATTGCACATGCCAACCCCATAAACCATACGTGTTTCTTTCTTTTCATATTCTAGAGATGTTAATAATTTAATCGTTATAATGCTTTAGAAAATATTCCACACCCATTCTAACAGAATTCAAGCCAAATTCTTCTGGCTTAACCTGATTCAACGGCACCCAAAAACAAGCAGCAACATCATCCATTGCTGTAATATAGTCTTCATTACTTACTTTACATAAAAAAAACTGATCTAGCGTATGCACCAGAAAGCCCGAATATAAATATGTATTCGGCAAAGAAAATTGATATACAGCCTCTGTAACTGTTAAGCCAGTTTCTTCCCGTACTTCACGGGTTACCCCTTCTTCTCCTGTTTCAAACATATCTATAAATCCACCGGGCAAATCCAGCGTATCCTTTGCAGGATCTTTTGCCCTCCGACAGACCAGAAGTTCGCCTTTCCGATTTATAATAAAGGCTACCGTTGCCGCACTGGGATTAAAATAATAAGTAAATCCACAATCTTCACAATGTTTTGATTTTACATTATGTACAACAAAATGTGAAGAACCACATTTAGGACAGTATTTAAATAATTCTAGAGGATGCATGCTTGTTTATTTTTATTACAGCCACAAATATACAGTAAATGAACTAGAAAACATGGCATTCATAACAAGAATCCAACATATACTTTCCTAAAAAACAACAGAATGCATAATGATTTTGTTCAAAGTATATAATTATCCAGAAAAAACACTCAAACTATAACGCTAAGCAAGCAAATAAAGAAACAAATTCACATTGTTTCCATATTAAAAAGAGGAGAAATCCTAGTGAGCTTACAAAAAAAAATAAAAAAACAGAGAGATAAAACAATAATAATAAAAACTATTTCTATATTTGCTTACATTTTGATAAAAAAGACAACAAAAAACGGATTTATGGAAAAAATTGATAATCTAGACAAGCAAATTTTGGAAATAATCTCCCAAAATGCCCGCATCCCGTTTAAGGATGTAGCTGCCGAATGTGGTGTTTCTCGTGCTGCCATCCACCAACGTGTTCAACGTCTGATTGATTTAGGAGTCATTATTGGTTCCGGTTATCACGTTAATCCCAAAAGTTTAGGATATAGTACTTGTACCTATGTGGGAATTAAATTGGAACGTGGTTCCATGTATAAAAGCGTTGTTGCTGAGTTAGAGAAAATTCCTGAAATTGTAGAATGTCATTTCACTACAGGTCCATACACAATGCTCACCAAATTGTACTCTACAGACAACGAGCATTTAATGGAATTGCTGAACTCTAAAATTCAGGAAATCCCAGGAGTAACAGCTACTGAAACACTGATTTCACTGGAACAGAGCATTAAAAAAGAAATTCCAATTCGCAACGACAGAAAATAATGGAGTGGTTGGCAACATACCACATAGGCGGATTACTCATCGGTATTTGTACATTCCTTATTATCGGCTTCTTCCATCCAGTTGTAGTTAAAGCCGAATACTATTGGGGAACCCGATGCTGGTGGATTTTTCTTGTATTGGGGATATTAGGTGTTATCGGCTCGGTTATCATTACCGATTTATTGATATCATCTTTACTTGGTGTCTTTTCTTTTTCTTCTTTCTGGACTATCAAAGAGTTGTTCGAACAAAAAGAACGAGTAAAAAAAGGATGGTTTCCTATGAATCCTAAACGAAGAAATGAATATAAATAAAAAACAGTCCTGCTCATGATGAAGCAGGACTGTTTTTTATTTATATCAGCCAGTTTACTCATCCGGACAATATTCCTGCAATGGAAGTTCACCGTTCATAGCCCCCAATGCATTCATGGCCAATGCCCCCATTTCATCTTCACCTGGAATTACTACAAAATGAGCCAGATTCTCTACCCAGTTTCGCAATAGCCCTACACAATAATCACTGTGCGCTATCCCTCCGGTCACAAGAATAGCATCCGTATGGCCATGCAAGGCTACATGCATAGCTCCCACCTGCTTGGCTACCGTATACATCATACTCTCCAACACCAGTTTATGCTTTTTCTCACCTGCATGTGCCCAACGTACAATCGTCGGAACATCTGTCGTTCCCAGATGAGCCATCAGTCCTCCTTTTCCATTCAGCATTTTCCGGATTTCCATATACGAATATTTGCCGCTAAAACAAAGGTCAACCAGTTGTCGAGCAGGTATTGTTCCTGCACGCTCCGGGCTGAACGGTCCCTCACCATTCAAGGCATTATTCACATCAATTACACGTCCATAATGATGAGCACTTACAGAGATACCACCTCCCAAATGAACAACAATAATATTCAAGTCCTCATAACGTTTCTGTATACGCGCAGCATAACGCCGGGACACCGCACGGCTGTTCAAGGCATGAAATATTGAAATACGCGGAATCTCCGGAATACCAGTCAACCTGGCCACATCCTGCAATTCATCCGTAACTACAGGATCCGCAATAAACGAAGGGCAACCAATACGCTGAGCTATATCATCTGCAATCAAAGCAGCCAAATTCGACACATGCTCCATACTTGCATTCCACAAGTCAGACTTGATTCGCTCTGTTATCCGATAAACACCTCCCGGAGTCGGCTTTAGTAACCCTCCACGTGCTATTACCACATCAAAATCAAGTGGAATATTCTCTTTTTGCAAAGTACTATAAACATGCTGTTTACGATATTCCAATTGCTCGTTCACTCGAGAGAACTGTGCCAGTTCAGCCAATGGATGATAAACACTTTCTGCCCAAACAGGGGTCGTTCCATCATATAAAGCCAACTTGGTTGAAGTAGATCCAGGATTGATAACAAATATTTTCATACTATTCATTTAAAAGTTAACCACCAGCCAGACAAGCCAGTGCAAGACTATAATACTTAGAATTACCGGAATCGCTTCTAGAAGGTACTACAACTGGTGCAATTGTCCCCGTAAGCATCCCAGCCATATTGGCATCCCCAAAAAGAGATAATGTCTTATAAAATGTATTTCCAGATTCAATATTCGGAAAAATCAACAAATCAGCATTTCCAATAACAGGAGATGACAGCCCTTTAATATCTCCACTATGCGCATCACAAGCTGTCTTAGCATCCATAGGTCCATCCATAAAAACAGTACCAAAAGTACCTTTTCCTGCTTCCTCCTTCAACGATACATAACTCAGAGTGTGTGGAAATTTTTCATTAACCTTCTCACTGCAATGTATCAGTGCAATACGCGGCTCATGCCGTCCAAATCTACGGCATATCTCTACATCATTCTTTATCATTACCTTATACTGCTCCAGCGAAGGATGAGGAATCACAGCTGCATCCGAGAAAAACAACAATTTACTGTATAATGGAATCTGAGCTACAGCCAAATGGCTTAATACACCACCTGGAGGAAGAAGTCCCTTTTCCTTATTCAAAACAGCTCTCAATAAATTATCCGTATTAATCAGTCCTTTCATCAGGATGTCAGCTTCTCCGGTACGTACCAAATCGACAGCCAATGCTGCTGCTGCATCAGGAGTCGCAGCTTCATAAACCTTTACATAATCCGGCGAAGCCATATGCATATGCCATGCCACATCATAATGTGGCGCATCTGTCACCAATAAAAATTCAGCGATTTCCTCTCGCAAGGCACGAATAATAACATACTCCGTATGAGGGTCATTCGGACAAACCACAGCTACTCTTCTACGTAAAGGTCTACTACGTAAATGTTGCGTGAGCTGCGTAAAATTTCTGATTGTGTCCATATGCTTAGATTTTTGACAAATATGGAAAATAAATCTGGATTTATCTCTATATTTGCTTGGTTTCTAATAATATTTTAACGTATGAATAATTCTTATAACTATGATATAAACGCATCCTACAATGCACTGCACAAAGCATTTCCCAATTACAAATCACAACCGGTTATTGGTATAACAGCCAACTACTCAGACGGCGTCTGTTCACTGGCACCGGGTTATTACCAATCCATTCTGAAAGCAGGAGGAACACCTTTCATCATTCCACCCTTCGAGGACACTCAAGCATTGCTTACCGTTCTCAATCACGTAGACGGTATTCTGTTAAGTGGAGGTGCTGATATCAACCCTTTATTCCTTAATGAGGATCCGATACGAGAATTACATGGCATCAACCCATATCGCGACCGTCAGGAATTGCTACTAGTCAAACTGGCTGCCAACCGCCAAATCCCTTTGTTAGGAATCTGTCGGGGCGTTCAGATTATGAATGCTGCATTAGGAGGTACCTTATATCAAGACATTTATGCACAGCATCCATCCCAATGTATAAAACACAGCCAGGATTTAGAACGTTCTTTTGCTTCACACAAAGTAGAGCTAACAGCAGGTTCGCTACTGGAGAAATTATTCCATACCACATCCTTACCTGTCAACTCATTTCACCACCAGGCCATCAAAGAACCAGCTCCAGGTTTTAGCGTAAGTGCCCGCTCGGCCGATGGCATTATCGAAGCTATCGAAAGCAGTGAATATAAATCCATGCTTGGTATACAATGGCATCCCGAGTGCTTCATGCTGGCAGACAATCCCACCATGATGCCCCTCTTCAATTGGCTCATACAGGAAGCCACTTCCTTTCAGGCTGCCAAACAACTCCACCAGCGCATTCTTACACTGGATTCCCACTGTGATACCCCTATGTTCTTCAGCCAGCATATAAACTTTGCCAGCCGAGATCCACGTATAAAAGTAGATTTGCATAAAATGACCGAAGGACACCAAGATGCAACCATCATGGTAGCCTATCTCGAACAAAAAGAACTTACTGACGAAGCCTTATTGGCCGCTACAGCAAAAGCAGACCGGATACTGAATCAAATCGAAGAAATGGCTGCCGCCAACTGTACCACAATGGATATAGCTTATACCCCTGCCGATCTTTACAAATTAAAATATCAAGGGAAAAAGGCGATTATGCTAGGCATTGAAAACGGATATGCCATTGGTAAAGACATACGTAATGTAGCTCGGTTCCGTAAACGGGGAGTTGTATACATGACCTTATGCCATAACGGAAATAACGACATCTGTGGTTCCGCCCGCTATAACGACCAAAATCTGGGAGTAAGTACTTTCGGCGAACAGGTAATTCAGGAAATGAACCGTACCGGTATGCTTGTAGATATTTCTCATGCTGGCGAAAACAGCTTTTACGATGCACTGGCTATCAGTCGCAAGCCTATCGTAGCTTCACATTCCTCATGCCGTGCTTTATGTAATCACCCGCGAAACCTTACCGACGAACAGCTAAAAGCATTGGCCGATAAAGGTGGCGTTGCACAAGTATGTCTCTATAGCGGTTTCCTGCGCACAGATAGACAAGCTACTATTCTTGATGCAATCGAGCATTTAAACCATATGGTCAATATTATGGGCATAGAACATGTTGGTATTGGAACCGACTTCGACGGTGATGGCGGAATCATCGGCTGCGATTCTTCTTCCGAACTGATTAATTTTACCCGCCGGTTACTGCACGAGCGCTACAGTGAAGAAGATATACGCCTGATTTGGGGTGGAAATTTCCTTCGTGTTATGGAGGAAGTACAAAACAAACCTTTGTAATACTTCACAAAAAAAACGTACGAATCAGAGAAAACTCTTTTTCGTACGTTTTTAAACTACTTATTTATCACTTTCTACAGCTCAATCTTCAGATTTCCAAAAACAGGTGTGACTTCCAAAGCCTTACAATAATCCCCCCAGGCTATTTCCGGATAATCCCAACGATTATTTACATACAGCATTAACGCTTCTCCGTCCGGCTTATTCAACCGGCAAGCCACTTCACTTCCAGCAGAGCGAATTGCCAAAGAAGACTCTCCAGCTCCATCCTGTAGCATATAGTAAAGAATATTTTCCTTCATTGCTTTAGCGGCATTCGTCAATGGAGTTTTAGAAACCGCCCCGGCATCAGCAAAATAATAATAATTGTATGTATCCAAAGCCCAAGGCTGTTTTGGATCTTCACCATAGGCTACTTGCTTTGAGTTATAAAGTGCAACTTTACCCACATTTCCTGACATGCTTTCTGCAGGATAACAGCTCCAATAACCAGTACGTTTCCATGATAGCGTTTGTAATGCATCCGATAAATGGAATTTTAAACCTGCTTCCCGCAGCCAGCCATTAGGTTCTCCTGTTGTTTTATATGAAAAATACACTTCTCCTTTAGGAGTAATTCGAACCTCCACTTCAAATTCTGGTGATATGGAAACAGACGCAGCCTTAACATACTCCCCGCATATGGTAACATAAACATCCTCACCACGCTGCTGATAATTAATTTTTTTCAACTTCCAGTCCGAATCTGCCACAATATAGTTGGGAGCTTTTTCACGAACCTCAGGCCCTGTTTTGTGACTTACATTCAAATCCAAGTTCAAAAACGGTCCACGCTCTATCACGACTTTACCACGAGAAACAGCTTTCTCTATCAATCCATTCTGTTTATTAAACGGTATAGTAAAATGTGCACCATATACAACTAATCGGTTTTCATCTTCCTCTATCTTTAATGGAGTAGCTGTTGAATTTACTTTAGTACAAGTAGAATCAGAAACCCGGCCTAGAGTAATACATTCCTTATCGATCAGTTCATTGGTTTGAGTTAAAAACTCTACTAAGATATCATCTCCAGACTTCCAGTTATGCGAAGGCAGAGAAAGAATTCCTTTCTTATGGGGTTCTACAGAAGGA
>ENA-UOJO01000934-UOJO01000934.1-human-gut-metagenome-genome-assembly--contig:-P57-NODE-934-length-41003-cov-8.312372_pt1 | contig 41003 bp, 41 predicted proteins | sample MGYA00242351_ERZ723898 | MGnify/ENA metagenome assembly ERZ723898 | reverse complement strand
GGACTTGATTATTTTTTCTTCTTTTTGGTCTCACATCATTGACAAATATACAGTGCGCGGGAATTATTCATGAAATTTTGCCCCGGTTGGATAATCCGGCATTCGGCAGACAGCAAGAAGAGGGGCTGCCGTCCGGCAGCCCCTCTTCTTGCAGGCAGACTCAATCGCCTGCCCCGGCAATCTGCCGGATCGTCACGGCGCGCTTGTGCCGGATCGGCTTCCAACCGACACGGCGGGCGAACAGGGACGCGATGCAGATCGGAACATAGGTGAACATGAACAGCGGGACTGTGAAGGTGAACAGGATCTTTTTCCACGCAGGGCAGTAGATGCTCCGCCACTCGGTCACGGTCGTGATGGCACCCAGTATGAACACCGTCAGAAACAGCCCGCACAGGATGTTCGCAACAGACAGGAGCAGCGTGGTGACGTTCTGGTCGGTCACGAACCGGTACACCGTCGCGCTGACGTTGACGACAAGTCCCGTTGCCGTCAGGATCGCGCCGGGCGCGATGTTCATGGTCATGTCGTAGCAGGAGAAGCGCCGGGAAATCGCCGTGCGCGGGCGGAATATTCCCCTGATCATGCGCTTGCCGTAGTACCAGAGCACCTGCAGGTAGCCGCGTGACCAGCGCATCCGCTGGCGCCACGACTGGGCGAAGGAGGTCGGCTGTTCGTCAAAGAACACGGCACGGGGGCAGTAGCCGATGATTTCGCCGGATGTCACACGGTCGATGGTGAACTGGATATCCTCCGTCAGCAGGAAGAAGTTCCAGCCGCCGCACGCGTGCAGTACCCGCCGCGAGAACAGGAAGCCCGTTCCGGATACGGCACAGCTGCTGCCGAGCGCCATGCGTGCGCCGTTGAGGTAGCGTGCCTCACGCAGGAACCACAGACCGTATCCGGCGCTGATCCAGTTGTCGCCGTAGTTCTTCGTGTTGCGGTAACTGGTGACGATGCTGTACCCCGCCGAGAAGGTTTTGTTCATTTCGGTAAGGTAGTCCGGACGAAGCAGGTTGTCCGCATCGAACACCAGAAAGCCGTCATACTTTTTGACCGGAATGCGTTCCAGCAACCAGTTGAGTGCGTAGCCTTTGCCCACCTTGACCTTGTCCTGCCGCTCGTGGACGAAAGCGCCCCGCGCCCGGCAGACCTCCGCCGTTGCATCGGTGCAGTTGTCCGCGACCACGTAAATGTCGAACAGGTCGGCGGGGTAATCCTGCGCCCGGATGCTGTCGAGCAACTGCCCGATCACCGCTTCCTCGTTCCGGGCGGCAATCAGGAAGGCAAAACGGTTGCGGCGTCCGGGACCGTAAACGCGCGGTCGGCGCAGCCATGCAATCGGGATGTACGCGAACTGGTACGCATAACACAGGAAGAACAATACCACCAGCAGGCGGTTGAACCATTCAATAAAATCCATATAGGTCAGATGTGGGGGTGTGCCGTTCCTGCGGCTCCGCGCACGGACTGCCGGCGGAGGACAGGGAACGGAAAGGCGACTGCCGCGCGCCGCCCGGCTTGTGCCGGGGCAGTCAGACGCGCGGGGCGCGGGTGAACAGTTGGGAGGGTATCGCGGATTCTTACGGGGTTTCCTTCCCGGATGAAGCCGCCTGGGCGGCATCCGCCGGCGTGTACAGGGGGAAGGTAAGGCGCACCTTGAACAGGTCGCCGTCGATGGCAAGCTGCAGGCTCCCGCCCTGCAGCTCGGTCAGGCTTTGCACAATGGCAAGCCCCAGCCCGGAGCCTTCCGTGTGTCGGGAGGCGTCCCCCCGGACGAACCGCTCCAGCAGTTCCTCGGCGGGGATGTTGAGCGGCTCGGCGGATACGTTGCGGAAGGTAATGACCGCGACCGGTCGGCTCCCGCCCGGAGCGGCAGGATCCAGCCCGGCCCGGGCGTCGAGGTACACGCGGGTGCCCGGCTGGGCATACTTGATAATGTTGTTCATCAGGTTGTCAAAAATGCGCCCGAGGTGCCTGCCGTCTGCCAGCACGGTCAGCGTCTTGTCCGGCGTCTGCACGATGAGATTCAGGTCGTGCGCGTGCAGACGTTCGGCGTACTCCCCCTGCACCTGCTCCAGCAATACGCCCACCTCACAGGGGGCAGGAATCACATTCAGCACGCCGGAGGACGCCTTGGATGCCTCCAGCAGGTCATCAATCAGCTTTTTGAGCCGGGTGCTCTGCCTATCCAGCACATCAATGTAGGTACACAGGGTTTCGTCCGTGGGGGAGAGTTGCCGGATAAGCTCCACGTAGTTCACGATGGAGGTCAGCGGGGTTTTGATATCGTGGGACACATTGGTGATAAGCTCGGTGCGGAAATGCTCGCTTTTCATGCGCTGCTCGACCGCGTCGGCAAGCCCCTGCCCGATGCGGTTGAGGTTCTCTGCCGAGACCCGGCAGTCGTCCGGCAGTCCGGCGGTGCTCACGCGGTACTCAAACTCTCCCTTTGCCAGATGGGCGGCACCGTCCTGCAGACGGCGCAGTCCCAGCGCGTAGCGGAGCGCGCACGCGCCCAGCACCACCAGCTCCAGAAGAACCAGCAGAAGAAAGATCCCGGCGTACCCGCCTACCATCAGCGCATAGCCTACCGACAGATTGAGTGCCAGCAGGACGAGCAGGAGTACGAATGCCCGCCGGACAGGGGGGATTGCCTGCAAGGCGGCGCGCGTGCGGCGGGACAGCCAGCGAAGCGATTGCCCGACAGCCCGCAGGCATATCCAGACAAGCGTATGCCGGAATACCGTTCCCGCCTTGATGCGTACCGCAAGACTCATGGCATACCCGATGAGTAGCAGCATGGCAGGGATGTAAACGGCAATAATCAGCACTGCGGATGCCGCGAACATACTGCCGCCGACCGTCGGCAGTGCGGTCAGCAACAGCAGCAGCATCACCGCCTCCAGCAGACCGACGAAAAAGGTGAACAGATCAAAGGGGACGCGATCTATCGCACCCTCGCGCACGCCGTCCTCGCCCGGATGCCTGCCAGCCGCGCTCAGCAGAAAGACCAGGAGGCATATGGAGGCGGCCAGACCGGCAAGGCACACCGCCGCGTTCGTAACGCGGTAGCGGCTCAGAAAGAGCAGGCTCCGGTACATTCCGCGATACCATGTGTGCATGGCGCCGGAATCTGCCCAGAGGTGCAGGGTAACGTCTTTGGTTACGGCAGGGTTGTCCGAATCCGGCACCGTAAGTCTCCATTCCAGATGGGACAGCCCCGTCTCGCCCTGATAGTTGCCCGAAAGCACGTTTCCGTCCCCGTCCGTGACCTGGTAGTACAGTCCGCTCCATGCGCGTATCCAGCTGTCCATTCCGTCCGGATCGGACAGGTAGTGGTTCGTTCCGTCATGCATGGCGCGGTCAAGGTAGCTTTCGGTAAGGTCGGCGAGCAGCTGCTCCTGCGATACGCCGTCGTAAATACCGTACACAGCCGACAGCCCGATGCCCACGCCGGAGACGGCGGTAAAGAAAGCCGTCACGGTCAGCAGGAGAACGGCGGCTGTTTTGACGGCGAGCGAGTACGCCGCGGGGAGCCGCCCGTTGCTTCGCGCGGCGCGTGTCATGACCGCCCCTCCGCATCCAGCTTGTAGCCCTGCGCCCAGACCACCTTGAGAAACCGGGGCGTTGCCGGGTCTATTTCGATTTTTTCCCGCAGATGGCGGATGTGTACCGCCACGGTGCTGTCTGCGCCAAACGGCTCGTCCTGCCAGACGCGGCGATATATCTCTTTCGGAGAGATCACTTCGCCGGGGCGCCGCAGGAACAGCCGCAGGATTTCGTACTCCGTCGGTGTCAGGCTCAGTGCCTCCCCGTATAGGGAGACGGTGCGCGTGCGCTCGTCCACGGAAAACGCCCCGACGGTCAGTTGTCCGACCGTGCCTACGGGCTGTCCCGTCACGCTGCCCAGTTGCGTATAGCGCCGGAGCTGGGAACGGATGCGCGCCATCAGTTCCAGCGGATTGAAGGGCTTTGTCACATAGTCATCCGCGCCGACGGTCAGCCCCAGCACCTTGTCGTTGTCCTCACCCTTGGCAGTCAGCAGGATGACCGGCAGGTTGCAGTGTTCCCGGATGCGCGTCATGGCGGTGATACCGTCCATGACCGGCATCATAATGTCCATCACGACCAGCTGTACCGATTCGCGGCTGACAATCGCGACCGCTTCCTTGCCGTTTGCGGCGGTCAGCACGCGGTAGCCCTCGGCTTCCAGGTATATCCGTAAAGCGGACACGATGTCCGCCTCGTCATCACAGACAAGGATTGTCGGTGTCTCCATACTGTATTTCTGCCCCCTTTCCCGCCAGTGCAGTCAGTATAACAGAAAACTCTTGAATTTGCAAGGGGAATTTGCTTAAGATTCTTTTAAGATTTCGTGCAGGAGGGGTAAAATTTTCCCGACCCGGTGTATTATAGCACATTTCTCCGGTTTGTCAATAGTGAAGATTACGGTTCGTGCAGCATCCGCTCGCCTGCGCGTGGGGAGACTGCTTGTCAAGATATACAAAACAGGCTTGCACGTTCTTGCGAATATCGTTTTTTTCCTGTCTTTTCAAATCTTATTTCTTGTGGTATAATAGACAATCGGTTATGAATACTCCGCGATGTATATGCGCGGAAAGCTAAGGAAAACGCAACGGACAAAGCCGCGTTTTTCAAGAGATGGGAGTGCAGAAAACAGTGATCCGAAACGATTTGAGAAATGTAGCCATTATCGCCCACGTTGACCACGGCAAAACCACGCTGGTGGACGGACTGCTCAAGCAGGGAGGTATCTACCGGGACAACCAGGAAACCGTGACGTGCGTCATGGATTCCGGCGCGCTGGAACGGGAGAGGGGCATCACCATTCTTGCCAAGAATACCGCTGTTCATTACAAGGGTGTCAAAATCAACATCGTCGATACCCCCGGGCACGCCGATTTCGGCGGCGAGGTAGAGCGCGTGCTGAAGATGGTCAACGGCGTCATCCTGCTGGTTGATGCCGCAGAGGGACCCATGCCGCAGACCCGCTTTGTTCTGCAGAAAGCGCTGGAGCTCAACCATCGCGTCATCGTCTGCATCAACAAGATAGATAAGCCGGACGCGCGCCTCGGCGAAGTGGAGGACGAGATTTTGGAGCTGCTGATTGATCTCGGCGCGAACGACGATCAGCTGGATTCCCCCATGCTGTACTGCTCCGGTCGCGATGGCACGGCATCCTTGTCTCCGGATGAGCCGGGCAAGGATCTGACGCCGCTGTTCGACACGATCCTGAATTATATTCCTGCTCCGGAGGGCGATGAGACGGCACCGCTCCAGCTGCTGGTGTCCTCCATTGACTATAACGATTACGTAGGGCGTATCGGCATCGGACGCATTGAGCGCGGATGCATCAAGGTCAATCAGGATGCCATGATCTGCAACTACCACACGCCGGATGTGCCGCCCAAGCGCACCAAAATCGTGACGGTCATGCAGATTGACGGACTTTCCCGTCGCCCGGTGGACAGCGCCATGGTGGGCGATATCGTGTGCTTCTCCGGTGCGGGCAATGTTTCCATCGGCGACACCGTGACGGCGGTGGACTGCCCGGAGCCGCTGGAGTTCGTCAAGGTCAGCGAGCCGACGCTGGAGATGACCTTCTCGGTCAATGACAGCCCGTTGGCGGGCAAGGAAGGCAAGTTTGTCACGTCCCGCCAGCTGCGCGACCGACTGTACCGCGAACTGCTCAAGGACGTGTCCCTGCGTGTCTCGGACGGCGAGACGACCGATGAGTTCCGCGTAGCGGGGCGCGGCGAGATGCATCTGTCCATCCTGATCGAGACTATGCGCCGGGAGGGCTATGAGCTGACCTGCTCTAACCCCCGCGTGCTGTACAAGGAGATTGACGGGCAGAAGTGCGAGCCTATGGAGCGTGTCACGCTGGACGTGCCGAATGATTACGTCGGTGCCGTTGTGGAGAAGCTGGGTCAGCGCAAGGGTGACTTGGTCGAGATGGTGCCGCTGGGCTCCGGCAACCGGATGCGGCTGGAGTACGTGATCCCCACCCGGTGCCTGTTCGGCTACCGTTCCGAGTTCCTGACAGCCACGCACGGCGAGGGTGTCATGAACACGCTGTTTGAAGGCTACCAGCCCTACCGTGGCGAGGTCGTCATGCGCTTTACCGGCTCCCTGATCGCGTCCGAGGCGGGCGTGACTACCCGGTACGGATTGTACAAGACGCAGGAGCGCGGACAGATGTTTGTGGGTCCGCAGACCGAGGTCTATGAAGGCATGATCGTGGGGGAGAACCCGAAGAATGATGACATCGCCATCAATCCCTGCCAGGAGAAGCACCTGACCGCTATCCGTTCCACGGGCGCGGACGAAAAGCTGATTCTGGTGCCTGCCAAGATTTTCTCGCTGGAGGAAGCCATCGAGTTTATCAAGGATGACGAGCTGATCGAGGTCACGCCCAAATCCATCCGCCTGCGCAAGAAGATTCTGAACACGGATCTGCGCATGAAGGATATGATGCGCCGCCGCCGCGCACTGCAGCAGCAGTAAATCCGCGAAGCGTACGGTTTCGCCCGGTATTATCGGATTTCGGCAAGGCAAAAATAAATAGAACACAAAAAAGGGGAGCGGTTTTTGCCGCTCCTCTCTCTTTGCCACGCACGATCGGGCTCCTGCTGTCAGCTTTCCGATGCAGTCACCGGGTGGCAGATCCACACGGGGATGCCTTCCGACTGCAGTGCGCGGTATGCTGCCCCGGCGCCGCCCCGCGCGAACAGCCCGAACACGCTGGGACCGCTGCCGCTCATGCGGACGCCGCACGCGCCTGCCGCTGTGAGCGCGGCGTGCAGTCCGGCTGCCGTGCTGTGTCGCGGCAGGATGACCGACTCGAACAGATTGAACATATGCGCCCCGATGCCGGACAGATCGCCATGCGCCAGCGCGGACAGCAGTGCATTCTGCTGCTCCGTGCGTGGTTGGCAGAACTCCGGCGCAAAGCAGCCGTAAGCGGCGTCCAGTGCGCGGTAGGCTTCCGGGGTGGACACGCCTTCCCCGGCGCAGGCAATCAGAATATCGCAGTCCGGCAGGGGCGGGCAGGGATTCAGGATGTCGCCCACGCCCTCGGTGATGCAGGCGCCGCCCCGGATGCAGAAGGGAACATCTGCCCCCAGCTTTCCACCCAGCACTTCCAGTGAGGCGGCGTCCAGCGGCTCGCCCGCAAGGCGGTTCAGTCCGCGCAGAACGGCGGCGGCATCGGTGCTTCCGCCTGCCAGACCTGCCGGGTATGGGATATGCTTTTCGATGTGTACGGTTGCCCGAAGCGCCGTTTTCCTGCCTCCGTCTGCCCGTGTATGGGCAAGGAAAGCCTCCGCCGCGCGGAAGGCAAGGTTGCCCCGGTCGGTCGGGAGTGCCCGGTCGGAGCAGGTCAGTCTGACGCTGTCTTCATCAGCCGGTGACAGGGAGATTGTCACTGTGTCCGCGAGACTGACAGACTGCATGACGCCGGTCAGAAGGTGGTAGCCGTCCGGGCGTCGTCCGGTGATGTCGAGAAACAGGTTTATCTTGGCACACGCTTGCAGCGTCAGGGGAGTATCGTATGTCATAGCCGGATATTTTCCTCCGTTTCGAGAAATACTCGCAGAATACCCCGCCAGAGCGGGAGTTGTCCGAGGTCGGTTGCGCACCGGACGGTCAGCAGTACGCCGTCCAGTGCGAGCAGGGGCGTGCGGGCGGCGCAGAAGGTCAGCTTGCGTGTCAGCTCCGCCGGGGAGGCGTTCCCGCGCAGGCAGAGTGCTGTCCGCACGCCTGCCGGAAACGCGGGCGGTGTATCGCTTTCCTCGGGATCGGTCAGTGCACACACCAGCACGGGCAGGCGACGCGCATCGGCGAGATAGCGCGCCAGCTGTTCCAGCTGTCCGCACGGACCGATCAGTTCCAGCGGACGTGCCTGCGCAAGGCACACTTCGGCTGTTTCACGTACATGCTGGGTGAACAGCAGGTCACGCTCCGCCGGAGCAAGCGCCACGCCCGTCTCTTCCCGCCTGCGGCACAGCGCGGCATGATACGGATCGGGGCGCACGAAAGCGTAGTCGTCCGGCAGCGTCAGCATGATCCGCCTGTCCGGTGCGTCAGGTGCTGCCCCCATACGGCGGGCCAGTGCGGCAAGCGTCAGATCGTTTTCCTGCGCATCGGGGGAGATGAACCGTGTCAGATGCCGCCATAGTGCTGCCGGGTCAGGACGCGGATCGTGCCATTCAACCCCCTCTGCCAGCAGCGCAAGAATCCGACGTCGCAGGGGGTGTCCCGGGGCGAGCGGCAGGGCGCGGCACAGCGCCGCGAGCTTATCATAATCCGGTGCGCCGCCGTCCGGGAGCAGTTCCGGCGGTTCCCCGCAGGCGGTCAGCAGGGCTGACATACCGTCGGAGCGCCGGAACAGGTCATAGGGGGAGGAAAAGCGGATGTCCTCCGGGGCATCCGTCCCGACTACATACAGCGCGGTGATTTCCCTCATGTTCTGCATCCTCCGTTCCGTGTCCCCGGCTTGGCGCCGTGTAATGGCTGTAGAAATATTGTAACACATTTTGCACCGGATTGCAACACGCGCGACCGCTTTTTTGTTCGGCAGGTTCTGCCGCAGACGAGATGGATGATACAACAGGAAAGACCTGTACGTTGCGGATGTCCGCAACGTACAGGTCTCTGTTCCTGTCAGATCAATCAGCGGCTACTCAGGGAAGCGCTGATTGGAATGAGGCTTCGGCAGAAGCGTTGCCGATTAAAGCGGCACTTCCTTAGTACATACCGCCCATGCCGCCGCCCATACCGGCACCGGCTGCGGCATTGTCAGCCTTCGGATCCGGCTTGTCGGCAACCACGGACTCGGTGGTCAGAATGACAGAGGCGATGGAGGCGGCGTTCTGCAGGGCAGAGCGTGTGACCTTGGTAGGATCCACGATACCGGCAGAGACCATATCCACGTAGACTTCCTTGTACGCATCGAAGCCGTAGCCCATCTTGCCGGAGCTCATGATCTTATCGACCACGACACCGCCGTCAAAGCCGGCGTTCGCGGCGATCTGACGCACCGGCTCTTCCAGAGCCTTCAGCACGATCTTCACGCCGGTCTTTTCGTCACCCTCAACGGTATCCAGCACCTTGGCGACATCGGCAATGACGTTCAGATATGCCGTTCCGCCGCCGGGGACGATACCCTCCTCGACAGCCGCACGGGTTGCGTTGAGCGCATCCTCAATGCGGAGCTTCTTCTCCTTCATTTCAGCCTCGGTGGCAGCACCGACCTTGATGACGGCAACGCCGCCAGCCAGCTTAGCCAGCCGCTCCTGCAGCTTCTCGCGGTCGAAATCGGAGGTCGTGGTCTCGATAGCCGAGCGGATCTGGGAGACACGCGCCTTGATGGCGTCGCTGTCGCCGTGACCGCCGACGATGATGGTGTTTTCCTTGGTGACCTTAACCTGACGAGCCTGACCCAGCTGAGAAACCTCAACGTCCTTCAGCTCCAGACCCAGCTCGGAGGAAATGACCTCACCGCCGGTCAGGATGGCGATATCCTGCAGCATCTCCTTGCGGCGGTCGCCGAAACCGGGCGCCTTGACGGCAACGCAGGTGAAGGTTCCGCGCAGTTTGTTCAGAACCAGCGTGGTCAGAGCCTCGCCCTCGACGTCCTCTGCGATAATCAGCAGCTTCTTGCCGGACTGCACCAGCTGCTCCAGAAGGGGCAGGATTTCCTGAATGTTGGAAATCTTCTTGTCGGTAATCAGAACCAGCGCATCATCGATGACGGCTTCCATCTTGTCGGTATCCGTCACCATGTAGGGGGACAGGTAGCCGCGGTCAAACTGCATACCCTCGACGACCTCGGAATAGGTCTCGGCGGTCTTGGACTCCTCGACGGTAATCACGCCGTCAGCCGTGACCTTCTCCATTGCATCGGCAATCAGCTCACCGATGACCTCATCACCGGCGGAAATAGTGCCGACACGGGTGATATCCTCCTTGCCGTTGACCTTCTTGGAATTGTTGACCAGCGACGCGACAGCGGCGTCCACAGCCTTCTTCATACCCTTACGCAGAACCATGGGGTTCGCGCCGGCGGTCACATTCTTCATGCCCTCGCGGACGAAAGCCTGTGCCAGCAGGGTAGCGGTCGTGGTGCCGTCACCGGCGGCATCGTTTGTCTTGGTGGCGACCTCCTTGACCAGCGAGGCACCCATGTTTTCCGCCTCGTCCTCCAGCTCGATCTCCTTGGCGATGGTTACGCCGTCATTGGTGATCAGGGGCGAGCCGTACTTCTTGTCCAGCACCACGTTGCGGCCCTTGGGACCCAGGGTGATCTTGACGGTATCCGCCAGTTTATCTACGCCGCGCACCAGCGCGTTGCGGGCCTCAATGCCATACAGAATTTCTTTTGCCATAACAGAATTCACTCCTTTTCGGTTTACACTTGTGAATAATAGTGAAGGGAAGCGCGACCGTTACTCAACGGTTGCCAGAATGTCGTCCTCGGACAGCACCGTGTACTCGACACCGTCCAGCTTGACTGCCGTGCCGGCATACTTGCTGGCGATGACCTTGTCACCGACCTTGACGGTCATGGGTGCCACGGCACCGTTATCCGTGACCTTGCCGGGTCCTACGGCGATAACGTCTGCCACCTGGGGCTTCTCCTGCGCGGACGCGGTGAGGATGATGCCGGTCTTGGTCTTCTCCTCGGCTTCCTCAAACTTGATGACCACACGGTTGGACAGGGGATTGAGTTTCATGATTGATTCCTCCTTGACGCTTGACGCTTTGCGATAAGCCTGCCGCTGTACGTTGCACTGCCTGCGCGGCGCGCCCGCGCGGCGGCTGGCGTTAGCACTCGAACTTCATGAGTGCCAACTTACAACGCATATTCTACACCAATTCCGGGAAATGTCAAGGGCTTTTTCTCAATATTCACATATTGTTAACATTTGGTGTAGAGCCACCCTTCTGTCCGGCGCGCGGGGCGCATACAATCCTTCCGGAGGGGGGGACGCGGGCATGGATTCCGTCATGACGGTAACATCTTTATTTATTCTTGCTGTGAGCGGGTATTTTGCGGTTCGCCTGCATGGTATGCGTGCCGTCCGTCCGCTCCGACGCCTGCGTGCGGCGCTGACTTCCCGCCGGGCTGGCACGGGCGTTTCCCCGCTGGGCGGAATGTGCATGGCGCTGGCGGGAACGCTGGGTGTCGGGAATATTGCAGGCGTTGCCACCGCCCTGTGGCTGGGCGGTCCGGGGGCGATTTTCTGGATGATTTTCAGCGGTCTTGCGGTCACGGTGCTGAAATATGCCGAGATCGTGCTGGCGATCCGCCACAGGCGGCGGACGGCAAACGGCACGGTGGGCGGCGCACCCTACTATATTTCGGATCTGCTGTTCGCCCGCGGGCACGCCGGAGCGGGGCGTCTGCTGGCGTGCCTGTTTGCCTGGCTCTGCCTGCTCAATGCGCTGACCATGGGTTCGGTGCTCCAGATCAACGCGGCGGCGTCCGCCCTGCACGGGGCATTCGGACTGCCGCCGCTGGTGACGGGGCTGACAGCCGCCGGACTGTGCGCAGTGGTCATAAGCGGCGGAGCATCGCGGATTGCCGCGCTGACCGAGCGGCTGGTGCCGTTCATGACGGTCGGCTTTCTGTTGCTCTGCGGCGCCGTTCTGATCCTGCGTCGGGAGCGTCTGCCGGACGCTGTGGCGGCGATCCTGCGTGAGGCGTTTTCCCCGGCGAATGCCGGAGCGGCTGCCGGAGGCGGCGTGGGCGGCTTCCTTTTGACGCGCGCGGTGCGCGTGGGAGTCATGCGCGGGCTGGTGTCCAATGAGGCAGGATGCGGCACGGCACCCATGGCGCACGCAGCGGCTGACACCGACAGCCCGGCGACGCAGGGCGTTCTCGGGATGCTGGAGGTCTTTGTGGACACCGTCCTTCTCTGCGGTATCACGGCGTTGACTGTCCTGGTCGGCGACACCGGCTATACAGCCTTCGGCGCGGACGGAGCTGCCTGCGCACGCGCCGCCTTCACCTCGGTGCTTGGCGACTGGGCTGGCGGTGTGTTCGGCATATCGGTGTTTCTGTTCGCGCTTGCCAGTGCCTTCTGCTGGGCGCATTACGGCATGACCTGCGTCGGATATCTGCGTGCCCGCCGTCCCGGCACCGGACTGTGCTGGCGGATGCTGTTCACCCTCGTTTTCTGCTCCGCCCTGATTTTGGGCGCGCTGATGGCGCCCTCCCTCGCGTGGACGCTGGCGGATGCGGCAATCGCCTCCATGACTATGCTGAACCTCTCCTGCCTGCTTCTCGGCGCCCGTGAAATAGTCGCTGCACGTTGACTTCCGGCAATCCGGAGGCAGGTTCCGCCATACGGCAGTATCATATCTCACCGTGAATTCCCGAAGTAAATTCCACTGTGAAATTTACTTCGGGAATTCACTATACTTTTACCACCACCCCAATATTTCAAAAAGCTCTTGACAAATGCGCGGAAGTGTGCTATAATCTGTAAAGCGTTTTACTTTACACCCTCGCGGTGTGAAAGGACGGTTTCACGGTATGTTTGAAAAAAACCTTGAAGTGGGACTTTTGCTGGACTTTTACGGAGACATACTGCCCGAACGACGGCGCGAAATGATCGAGTTGTACTATAATGACGATTTATCGCTCGCCGAGGTCGCGGAGCAACTGGGCGTGACCCGGCAGGCTGTGCGCGAAACCGTCAAGAAAACCGAAACCGAATTGTATTTTTATGAGGAAAAGCTGGGGCTGCTGCGGCGGTTCACCGAAGCGCAGACCTGTGCCGGTCGCATCCGTGCCCTCTGTGAGGCGGAGAAGGACTGCGTCTCGCCGGCGCTGCGCGAGGCGATCGACAGGCTGTGTGATGCCGTCGGTGCCGGGTAACGCGGCTTTTCAGGTAACACCGCACCCGGTACACGGGTGCCCAGGGAAGGGAGGCGCTGTGCCATATGGCGATGTTTTCAAGTCTCAGCGAGAAGCTGGAGAATGCGTTCAAAAAATTCCGCAGCCGCGGTAAATTGACAGAGGCAGACGTCAAGGCGGGGATGCGCGAGATAAAGCTCGCCCTGCTGGAGGCAGACGTCAACTTCAAGGTTGTCAAGGACTTTGTCCGCATCGTGTCCGAACGCGCGGTGGGGACGGAGGTCATGGAATCCCTTATGCCCGGACAGCAGATTGTCAAGATCGTGGACGAAGAGCTGACCCGCCTTATGGGCGGCTCGCAGTCCAAGCTCGAAATTGCGCCCAAGCCGCCGACGATTGTCATGATGGTCGGTCTGCAGGGCGCCGGTAAAACCACCCACGCCGGCAAGCTTGCGGGTATGTATAAGAAGCAGGGCAAGCGCCCGCTGCTGGTCGCCTGCGATGTGTACCGTCCTGCCGCAATCAGGCAGTTGGAGGTGCTGGGCGAGAAGCTGGACATCCCGGTGTTCCAGATGGGCGACAGGGAAGACCCTGTCCGCATTGCCGCCGAGGGCGTGAAGCTCGCCGAACAGAAGGGCTACGACATGGTGTTCATAGACACCGCCGGACGGTTGCAGATTGATGAGGCGCTGATGAATGAGCTGATCCGCATCAAGCAGACCGTCAAGCCGACCGAGATCCTGCTGACGGTGGATTCCATGATCGGGCAGGAATCGGTCAATGTTGCGGAGACGTTCAATAATCTGCTGGATATCACGGGCGTGATCCTGACCAAGCTGGACGGCGATACGCGAGGCGGTGCGGCTTTGTCTATCCGCTATGTTACCGGTAAGCCCATCAAGTTCGTCGGTATCGGCGAGAAGCTGGATGCCATTGAGCCGTTCTATCCGGACCGGATGGCGAACCGTATTCTCGGCATGGGCGATGTGCTGACGCTTATCGACAAGGCACAGCAGCAGTTTGACGAGAAGAAAGCCGCCGAACTGGAGCAGAAAATACGCCAGTCCACCTTCACGCTGGACGACTACCTGGATCAGTTCGAGCAACTCAAAAACATGGGTTCGCTGGAGCAGCTCGCCGGCATGATCCCCGGCGTCAAGCCCGGCGCACTCAAGGACGCGCAGATTGACGAGAAGGCGCTGGCACACCAGCAGGCTATCATCCGCGCCATGACCGCCGACGAGCGCCGACGCCCGGATATCGTGCTCAACGCCAGCCGCAAGAAGCGCATCGCCGTCGGAAGCGGTACCACGGTGGAGGAGATCAACAAGCTGCTCAAGCAGTTCGAGCAGATCCGCAAGCTGATGAAGCAGTTTACCGACATGGGCGGCAAGCCTGGCAGAAAGGGGCGCCCCGGCAGGGGGATGCGGTTCCCGTTCTGAGGTATTCCATTCTGAAACTTTCATGCCGCCCCAGGGCGGAGGAAGCTGAAATCAATAAAACACTTTCTGGAGGAACAAAACAATGGTTAAGATCAGACTGACAAGAACCGGAGCCAAGAAGGCTCCCAGCTACCGTGTGGTTGTGGCGGACAGCCGTTACCCCCGTGACGGTCGCTTCATCGACATCATCGGTACCTACAACCCCATGGTAACGCCCGCCGAGGTCAAGCTGGACGCCGATAAGGCGAAGGATTGGCTCTCCAAGGGAGCTCAGCCCACCGAAACGGTCAAGTCTCTGTTCAAGAAGAACGGCATCCTCGCCTGATCCTCTCCGGGTACACCCTATGGCAGAGCTTCAGACGACACTCCGCGACATAGCTGCCGCTATCGTGGACCATCCGGATGAGGTTGCCGTCACGTGCGAGGAAACCGAGGACTCCGTGACCTTGACCCTGAGCGTCGCCCCTGACGATATGGGCATGGTCATCGGACGCCACGGGCGCATTGCCAAGGCAATCCGTACCGTAATCAAGGCAGCCTCCGCCAACTGCGGGAAGCGCGTCAACGTCGATATCCGCTGATCCGCTCGCAAGGCGGCGCCGCACGGGCTCCGTGCCGGCACGGTCGCTTCACAACAAAAAACACCCGTCTGATTCCGGGAATCAAGGATTCATCGAATCGAAGATTCGTGGAATCGAAGATTCGTGGAATCGAAGATTCGTGGAATCGAAGATTCGTGGAATCAAGGACGGGTGTTTTTTGCATTCTGCCTTGTACGGCGCTCAGCGCCGGGTCAGCTCCGTGTAGGGACGTTCCCGCTCGATGCACTTGTAGCCGGGGCGCATGATCTTGCCGGAGGACAGGATTTCCTCCATGCGGTGCGCACACCAGCCTGCCGTGCGGGCAATGGTGAAGAGCGGCGTGTACATCTCGGTCGGGATGCCCAGCATCCGGTATACCAGACCGGAGTAGAGATCGACATTGGCGCAGATATCGTGATGCTTGCCCTTGTACGTGTTGAAAACCTCCGGCGTCAGACGCTCTATGGATTCCAGCAGCTCGAAATCCTCGCCGTAGCCTTTATCCTGTGCCAGCTGGCGCGCGTAACGCTTGAGCATGACGGCGCGGGGATCGGACTTGGTATAGACCGCGTGCCCCATGCCGTAGATCAGCCCGGATCCGTCGTTTGCCTTGCCCTGCAGGATGCGAAGCAGGAAATCGGACAGCTCGTCGTCGTTGTGCGGGTCGCGGACGTTTGCTTTCACGCAGTCGAACATCTCCTGCACCTTGATGTTCGCGCCGCCGTGCAGGGGACCCTTCAGCGCGCCGATCCCTGCCGCAATAGCGGAATAGGTGTCGGTTCCGGTGGAGGACAGCACACGCGTGGCAAAGGTGGAGGCGTTTCCACCGCCGTGCTCGGCGTGGATGATGAGGCACAGATCCAGCAGATGCGCCTCCTCCGGCGTGTAGCTCTTGTCGGGGCGCAGGATGCGCAGGAAATTCTCCGCCGTGGACAGCCCGTCGCGCGGATTATGCAGGTTCAGCGATTTGTTGAAGAAAGTGTTGCGGTAGACAGCGTATGCCTGCCCCGCAATGACGGGCAGGCGCGCCACCAGCTCCATGGATTGCCGCATCATATTTTCCAGTGAAGTATCGTCCGGATTGTCGTCGTAGGCATACAGCGACAGGACTGCAACCTCCAGCTTATTCATGATGGAACGCGACGGCGCTTTCATGATGATATCCTCAGTGAAGCGGGGCGGCAGATGGCGCAGCATTGCCAGCACATCGGCAAATTCCTGCAACTCCCAGCGCGTGGGCAGGTGCCCCATGAACAGCAGGAAGGCGCACTCCTCAAACCCGAAGCGTCCCTCCGCGATGCAGCTTTCCAGCAGGTCGCATATATTGTACCCGCGGTATTCCAGCACGCCGTCAACCGGGCACTTTTCGCCCTCGTTGACCACATAGCCGTGCGCATTGCCGATGCGGGTCACGCCGGCGGTCACGCCGGTTCCGTCCGGCTCACGCAGTCCGCGCTTGACCTTGTAGCTGTCAAATGCGGCGGCGGGGATTGTGTAGGCGGTGCGGCACGAGTCCAGCAGATCGCGGAACTCGCTCTCGGTTTTTTCCTCTGCGTCCGGCGGCAGCTGGCAGTATTTCAAGGTGGATTCCAATGACATGAGCGTGACCTCCTCTCGCCGCGCGTTTACGGAATATGGCGGCGTGTAGTAAGTGTATAGACGTACAGTATACCACACATCGGGCCGATTTGCAAGATGCGTTCGCTATAATTTCAAAATATTTCACATTTTACGGCTGTTCCTGAAAAAAACGATTCAATTTGCATTTTCGGAATCGGAATCCGGCATGACAAGGTAGAGAATAGGTGGCGCACTTGCAAATCCATGCATAAAAACACGAATCGAAACCAACAAGCAAGGGGCGCACCCGGATTCCGGATGCGCCCCTTGCTTGTATAATGCCGTGAATTTAGAGCGGTAAGCGATAGGACGGAAAGATTACTTGTTGCCGCCTGCCAGCTTTTCAATCTCGGCAGCGAAGTCCTCTTCCTTCTTCTGGATGCCCTCGCCCTTTTCAAAGCGGTACATCTCAGCGACAACGATCTTGCCACCCAGCTCCTTAGCGGTCTTTTCGATGTACTGACCGACCTTCATGCTGTCCTCCAGGAAGTACTCCATGTCGAGGAGGCAGTTGTTCTCATAGAACTTGTTCAGGCGACCGACAGCCATCTTTTCCTTGATGGCGTCCGGCTTCTGGGACAGGGCGGGATCGTTCTCGATCTGTGCACGGACGATGGCAGTCTCTGCCTCCAGAACGCTGGCGGGAACCTGATCCCGGTTGATATAGGGGGTGGTGTATGCGCCGACCTGCAGGGCGATGTTCTTGGCGAACTGGGCAAAGCCCTCCTTGTCCGCCACATCCGTGTCGAACCGGACGATAACGCCGATGGAGCCGATGCCGTGAATATACGTGCTGGTGATGCCCTCGGTTACGGCAAAGCGGCGGATGCTCAGCTTCTCGCCGATCTTGAAGATCATCTCCTTCAGCTTCTCGTCAACGGTGCAGTCCTCGCCGGCATACTTGCAGCTCATCAGAGCCTCCACGTCAGCGGGCTTGTTTGCGATGATGGTCTTGAGCAGGTTCTTGACGAACTCGCGGAAGAGCTCGTTCTTGGCGACAAAGTCGGTCTCGGAGTTGACCTCGATGATGGCGGTGGTATCACCCTCCTTCATCACATCGACCAGACCGTCTGCCGCAATGCGGGTCGCGATCTTGGACTGAGCCTTCAGCTCGCCCTTCTCGCGCAGGATCTTGACAGCGGCTTCCATATCGCCGTCCGCCTCAACCAGTGCCTTCTTGCACTCCATCATGCCGATGCCGGTCTTTGCGCGCAGCGCAGCGACATCCTTAGCGGTAATAACAGCCATGTTTCTCTATTCCTTTCTGCTTATATCGGTATCGGGGCGACCGGATCACTCTTCGTCAGCGGGCTTCTCGGCGGGAGCCTCGGCTTCAGCCTCTGCCTTGGCGGTCTCCTCGCCCTGGCGACCCTCGATCACGGCGTCAGCCATGACGGAGGAAATCAGCTTGATGGCGCGGATTGCGTCGTCGTTACCGGGGATCACGTAGTCGGCGTCATCGGGGTCGCAGTTAGTATCAACGATAGCGATGACGGGAATGCCCAGCTTCTTCGCCTCCAGAACGGCGATGTGCTCCTTGTGGGGGTCAACGATGAAGATGGCATCCGGCAGGCGCTCCATGGTCTTGATACCGCCCAGGTTCTTCTCCAGATCGAAAATTTCCTTCTGCTTGGCGGCGACTTCCTTCTTGGGAAGCAGATCGAAGGTGCCGTCCTCCTGCATCTTGTTCAGGGTGTTCAGCCGGTTGATAGAGCGCTTGATGGTCTTGAAGTTGGTCATCATGCCGCCCGGCCACCGGACGTTGACGTAGTACATACCGCAACGCTCCGCTTCCTCGCGGATCGCCTCGGCAGCCTGCTTCTTGGTGCCGACGAACAGCAGGGTGCCGCCGTTTGCGGACAGGTCACGCACGAAGTTGTACGCTTCCTCAAACTTCTTGACGGTCTTCTGCAGGTCGATGATGTAGATGCCGTTTCTCTCCGTGAAGATGTACTCCTGCATCTTGGGGTTCCAGCGTCTGGTGTGGTGTCCGAAATGGACGCCGGCTTCCAGCAACTGCTTGATGGTTACGATAGACATTTCATGTCCTCCTTCGGTTTTTCCACCACAGGGGCACAGGCGTACCGATCCCGGCAACATCTGCCGGAACACCGGGCGAGCCGACTGCCGCTGTGTGCGTAATATTTTGCTGTCACAGACAGGACGCCTGCGCAACAGGGGAATTATACCACACTGTACCCTGCTCCGCAAGAGCAGACTTGAAAAATTTACACTTTATTTACGCTTTCGCCGGCTGCCTGCGCTGCCGAGATCCCAGCCAGATGCCCGGTCGAGAAAGCAATCTGCAGATTGTAGCCGCCCGTAGTGGCATCGACATCCAGCATCTCACCTGCAAAGTACAGCCCCGGGCAGAGCTTCGACTGCATCGTGCGGGGATCAACCTCGCGGACGTCCACACCACCGCGCGTCACGATTGCCTCTGCCAGCGGGCGGAATCCGATCGGTTGCAGCTCCAGTCCTTTCAGGACGCCGATCAGTGCGCGGCGCTCCTCGCGCGTCACATCGTGAACCTTCTTGCGGAAAGGAATGCCGGACAGCTCCGCCACCGGCTGGATTGCCTTCTGCGGCAGGAGATCGGACAGCGCGTTGATGAAGTCACGGTTGGAGAATTTTGAAAAATCTGCCTGGATGCGCGCATCCAGTGCAGCCTCGTCCAGCGCGGGCTTGAGGTCGATGCGCAGGCGGTAGCGTCCCGCACGGACGCCCGCCGCATCGGTCATATGCGCCGATGCCGTCAGCACAAGGGGACCGGTAACGCCGAAATGCGTGAACAGCATTTCGCCCATGTCCTCGTACAGAACCCGGTTGCCATGCGCCGTATCCAGCACGCGCAGGCGCACGTTGCGGAGTGACAGACCCATCATGCGCCGGCAGATATCCCCGTCGCACACAATCGGGATCAGTGACGGTGCGGGCGGCAGAACCGTATGCCCCACGGACTCTGCCAGCCGATACCCGCCTCCGTCCGACCCCGTTATGGGGTAGGAGCAGCCGCCGGTGCAAAGGATGACAGTATCTGCCGGGATCAGGCGCTCTCCGATCCGCACGCCGGCGATGCGCGGCGCTGATTCCTCCCCTTCTACCAGCGCGAGCCCGGTCACGAGCCCGGTTTGGTTGCGGACGCCTGCCGCCCGGCAGGTGCGGACGAGCGCGTCCACAATGTCGCCCGCACGGTCGGACACGGGGAAGACACGCCTGCCGCGCTCGACCTTCAACGCAACGCCGCACCCCTCAAAGAAAGTCCGGGTGTCCTGCGTGTCGAAGCCGGACAGGGCACTGTACAGGAAGCGGGGGTTTGTCAGTACGTGCCGCAGAAACTCCTCGCGGTCGCAGTCGTTGGTGACGTTGCACCGCCCCTTTCCGGTGATGCGGAGCTTGCGGCAGGGGCGGTCTCCGCGTTCCAGAAGGAGCACGCCGCCGTCCAGCTCACCCGCGGTCTGCAAGGTTTGGGCGGCGGCGATTGCCGCCATCATGCCGGCGGCACCGGCGCCGACAACCAGCACGCGCGGTCGGTCGGTCATACCTTGATATCCCCCTCGGCAGTTGACTCCGGACTCTTGTCGTACACGTCATAGTGATCCCATATCTCTTCCAGCCGATGCAGGCGGTCGTTCACGTCCGCCTCCTTGGCACGCGAAATGGCGACCAGCAGAGCATTGATAATGCTCATCGGCGCGACCATGGAATCGGCGAAGGAAGCCATATCGCTCTGCGCGACCAGTACGTGATCCGCGTCGGCGGCAATGGGCGCCTCTGCGGTGTCGGTCAGCGCGACCACCCGCGCTCCGGCACCCTTGGCGAAGGTCACGGCGTTGATAACGCGCTTGGAATAGCGCGGGAAGCTGATGGCAATCATGACGTCCCCGGCTCCGATATCCATGATCTGCTCGAACAGCTCACTGCCGGAGGTGGTTTCAATGAGGCGGACGTTGTTGAAAACCATGCGCAGGTTGTAGTTTAAGAAGCCTGCCAGTGTTGCGGAGGAACGCACGCCGATGATATAGATGCGCTTGGCGTTCACCAACGCGTCCACCGCACTGCTGAAGGCGCTCTGGTCGATGCCCTCCAGCGTTCTGCGTATCTTGTCCATGTCTCCCAGCAGAACCTTTTCCAGCACGTTGCCGTTTCCGATGAGATGGTTGGTCACCTCCATGCGCTGGAACGAGGTCAGCCGTGTGCGGATCAGCTCCTGGAGCGCCTTCTGAAATTCCGGGTACCCGGCATAGCCCAGCTCGATGACGAACCGCACCACGGTGGATTCGGAGACGCTGACCTCATGTCCCAGTCTGGCGGCGGTCATATACGCCGCCTTGTCGTAATGCTCCAGCAGGTAGCGTGCGATCTGGCGCTGTCCCTTGGAGAAGCCGTCCATGTTTTCCCCTATGGTGCGAAGAATGTCCTTTTTCATGTCCTTGCGACTGCTGTTACGCGACGCCTCTCCCCTTTGCGCTTACTGCCCGGAGGGAAGCCGGCTGCCCGCGTCCTTTCCACAGATTTGACAGCCCGCCGCATTTCCCGGAAGGGGAGCGCCGATCGGACTGCACACAGAGTGCATTATAGCATACAAAAACGGAAAAGTCAATGGTAATATTTAACTTTTCGGCGCGTGGGCGGTGGGCAGAGCCGGCGAAGCAATGAAATAAAGTCAAAAACGTCCCCTTCCCCGGTGGGGGGAAGGGGACGGATGGGTGGGGCGGAATAGCCCTTGATGTGGCAGGATAGTCCGGCAACGCAGCCGGGCGTGCTGCCCCACCCGCTTACCGTGCTCCGTTTCCGTCTGCCGCATCCGTAAGGGATGTGTTGACAAAACAGTAGCGGTCGGTGTAATAGCCACCGGAGTAGCCGTTCCAGATGCACGGCTCGTTGTAGAAGGCCGGCGGTGCAACGGCGTACAACTCGCCGCCTACATGGTGGTGCGGTCCGAGCAGATTGCGCAGATTGTTGACCAGTGTCAGCTCCAGCGTGTTGGTACCCGCGTGCAGGTACGGCGTCAGATCGACCTCGTAGGGCGCCCACAGAACCCGGGTGACCTCCTGCCCGTTGACACGGACGCGGAGGGCGTTGATGCCCTGCTTGCGGAAGACCAGCCGCCGGGCGGTGTCGCCCTCCTTCAGCGTCAGCTCGCGCCGGACAGTCAGCTCGCCCGCAAAGAACAGGTAGCCCTGCCGCTCGATATGCTCCAGCGTGATCTCGCGGCGCGGCGCAACCAGACGGAAGGTGCCGTCAAAGAAGCTGGCGTCGTGCGGGATGTCCTCAAAACTGCCGATGCCGTCAATGCCGAAGTCCCCGACAAGGTACAGTGCCTCAATCTCCATGTCATAGGTCAGCTTGTTCTTTTCACTCTCAAATATACGGCTCTTTTCAATGTTCTCGTACACCTCGTCCGACTGCCGGAACAGTACGTGCGTCTCAATGACATTCTCGCCGGGCTTCATGAGTCCCGAAATGTCCAGCTTGCGGAAGGAATGATCGCGGAAGAATCCGCAGTCGGTCCGGTCAACCGGCTTGCCGTTGACCGTGATGTCGAAATTTTCCGGTGTCTCGCAGGCAAGGAACAGCTTCTCCGGTACGTAATCTGCCAGCACCGTGAAGGCACAGCGGATATCCACCGGTTCCTTACGGTCGAGCGCACGGGAACCGACGTTCAGGATGTAGCCGTTCTCCTCCTGCAGCACGCCGTCAAACCAGTAGGAGCACTTGTCCAGCGTCAGCGCATTTTCGGTCGCGGACGCAACCGCCCACTTGCCGGCAAGCGTCAGCGCGGCAGGCAGAGCCGGCGCGGGATCGGGGGCGACCGCATGCGGTGTTCCGTCGTCGATGACTACCAGGCTGCCCCACGCCGGGAAGGTGTACTGCCCGAAGAAGGGCTCCAGCTCACCGGTCACGATGTTGAGCACCTTGCCGCCGCACCGGATGTCGGCATGCTGTGCTTCGGCGGTGGAGTTGACGAAGTAGTGCATGGTAAAGCCCTCGCCCGGGAAGCGACGCAGGGTATAGGTAACGGCGGGGTTGTTGATGATGGGGTTGTCCGGCAGGGCATCCGCCGTGACGACCTGCCCGCCGTTTTCACGGAATTCCCTGAGCAGGCGCTCGGTGTTCTCCAGGAACGCGATGTACGGCGGCAGGATAACCTTCCGGTAGCGCATCTCGCCGATGACCAGCGTGTCGCCCTCCACGCGCCCGTGGCGCTCCATCAGGAGCTCATCGCCCAGATGGAAGGGAATGTGCTTGCAATCCAGCTCGTCCATGATATTCAGCAGGGCAAGGTTGTAGCCGCCAAGACCTTCGTTTTTGGCGTTGTCGTAGCATATCCACGCGGACGTCTGCGTGTGCATGACCAGCGTGTCCACCGCGACCTCGCCGCGTGCCAGCAGCATCCCGACGCGGGACATGGCGTCATTGAACACCTTGTAATCTGCCCACCAGGGCTGCTGGCAGTACATGGCAGGCGGGTAATCGCGCTTGCGGATGCCGCGCAGGGAGTATCCCTCCAGATGCTGGCACATCAGGTTGATGCCGCGAACCATCATCCATTCGTAGTTCCGCTTCAGCTCGTCATGCCCGACATTATGCCCGCACAGGGCGAAGGTCTCGGACAGGATCTGCCGCTTTCCGGTCTGGGCGGCAGCAGAGGCAAGCTGTGCCTGCGTCAGGCAGCGCCCGATGTCGCGTCCCAGCCAGTCCATGCCGGGAATATCGAAGTATTCGTAGTGTGGCATGCACGCACCGTTGGATACCAGCTGTGACTCAAAGGACTCCTCCAGCACAAGGTGCCCGGTAAATTTCAGCCCATGCGCGGCGCACCAGTCGTGTATCTGCTTCATGAAGTTGCGGGAGAACAGCTCGGTGATCAGCTTCCAGAACCGCATCCGGGTGGTCTTATAGTCTCCCTGAGGCAGGAACAGCTCGATCAGGCGGTCGTAGATCGGCTCTCCGTATGCCTTCTCATACTCGGCAGGCAGGGTCAGGCTCCACGGGATGCCGTTGCGGGAAATCTGCGGCTCGTCCGTGAAGAAGCCGTCAAAGTCGGTTCCGTACTTTTCATAGTACGGTTCGTATATTTCATGCAGGAAATCCGCGATGACCTCCCCGTCCAGGGTATCCACGTAGAAGGGGTTGACATCATAGTAGAAGCAGTAGTTCTCAAAACAGCTGATGACGCGGGGACCGCGCGGATCCTCCAGATCAGGGGTAAAGGTCTTGATGCGCAGGTACTTCTGCTGGAACTTCTCCCCCTTGCCGTTGACTTTCCCGCCGCCGAAGCCGGAGGGCCAGCCATTCTCGTCGTATGCCCATGCGTGCATACCCTTCTTTTTTGCTTCCTCGATGCAGGCGCCGACGTTCTCAAACCACTCCTTGCCCATATACTCGGTCTGCAGACCGCCCCGGGCGTGCATGAAGAAGCCGCCGATGCCGGCGTCCGCCATCAGATCCACCTGCCGGATCGATTCGGGGACGCTGAGCTTTTCATTCCATGACCAGAACGGTACCGGACGGTACTCGTTGCCTACTGTCTTGAAATCCATTCTGTATCTCCTCTCGTTTTTTGTGACTGTTCCGCGCGGTGCATTGCGCGGTTTCATTATACCATGTGTGTGCGTGTTCGTCAAGGGGCGCTTTGCATATTCACGTGAGATACGATAAAAAGCTCCGCCGTGCCAGAGGCACGGCGGAGCCACGGATTCAATCAGAGTCCTTACTGTCCTTGTCCATGCGGTCGCGCGCCTGCTTTTCCGCCGCCTTGCGGGCAGCTTCCTGCTTGCGTTCACGAAGCTCCTTGCGCGTGGGACGGTCGGAGGCAGGCAGCTCCGGTGTGGACAGACCGGTCAGATGCCAGTCCTTGACTCCGGCGATGTACCCGACCGTGGACACCAGCAGGGCAGGCAGAGGCAGGAGAAAGTATGCCCACCAGCAGTTGTTCAGTGAGATGCTGCCGACCTTGATCAGCGTGTATACACCCTGATACATCCCGTTGAGAAACATCGCGGCAAAGCGAGCCATGCCGGCGTTTCCGCCGGGCAGGAGCGAGAGCAACGTCACAACGCCTGCCAGAACAAGATTCAGACTGTTGGCAAGCAGGGAGATCAGCGCTCCGATGAAAGGGCGAAACGGGAGCTTGCCCAGCTCAACGGAGGTTCTGTCCTTGGCGCCGACCCGCTGCGCTACGCCGTAAATCAGGGCGAGATAGAACAGGATGGACGCAAGGCTGAAGACCAGCAGCAACGTGTCGTTTTCCATCTGAACCGCCGTCAGCGCCAGACAGAAACCGAACAGGGATATGGCGAACTGGTCAAGAAACATCCGCATACTGTCGTAGGAGTAGCGGGAGAAAAACTGCTTCATGTGTATATGTGCCTCCGTGGAAAGGGTATCGTTTCGGAAATCGGTCAGCCTCTATTATAGCGAAAAAGTGTGACCAAATCAACCGCGGAAGACAATATTTACAGTTTATCCACTGAAAATGCACAATCTGTTGCCTTTTTCGGAAAAGCTCTTGCTTTTTCCGCTTAGGTCGGGTATAATGAAGGCATGATAAAAATCCCGCGTGTGCGGGATCCGGAAGGAGGAGCAGACCGTGCGCCATGAGATCGAAGTGAGCGAATTCTCTGCCGTCATACAGGAGTTCGCCGCATATAAATCAGCCATTCAGGGCTGTTCGCAACGCACGGTGGAGGAGTACCTGCTCGACCTGCGCACATTTTTCCGGTACCTGCTTTGCCGGGAGGACACCGAGGTGCTGAATGACCCCGAGCGCTTTGCCACCGTCAGTGTCCTGCCGGTGGATCTGGAATACCTGCGCACGGTCACGGCGGATCAGATATACGCCTTCCTGATCTACGCCGACTCGGTGCGCGAAAACCGTTCCTCTGCCAAGGCACGCAAGCTGTCCTCCATCAAGGCACTGTTCAAGTATCTGGTCAACAAGCGCGGCTACCTTGCCGTCAACCCTGCTGCCAATATCGATTCCCCCAAAAAGAAAAAGGCACTTCCCAAGTACCTGACGCTGGAGGAATCCGTCACGCTGCTCGAAACCGTTGCCGCAGACCGCGATTCGCCCCATCGGGTGCGTGATTATGCCATCCTGACACTGTTTCTCAACTGCGGAATGCGTGTAGGCGAGCTGGTCAGCATCAATCTGCAGGATATTGATCCGCAGTTGCGCTCGTTGCGCGTGGTGGGTAAGGGCAACAAGGAGCGCGTCATTTACCTCAACGATGCCTGCGTCGCCGCCCTGACTGCCCACCTTGCCGAGCGGCTGGATCCGGCAAACGGAAAGGTGACGGACAGGGCGCTGTTCCTCAGCAACCGGGGCACGCGCTTCAGCGACAAGGGGGTACAGCATATGGTGTACAAGTACCTCGCCGCCGCAGGACTGGGAGCGCGGCGGCTGTCGGTGCATAAGCTGCGCCATACCGCCGCTACGCTGATGTACCAGTCCGGTGCGGTGGATATCCGGGTGCTCAAGGACATCCTGGGGCACGAGCAACTCAACACCACGCAGATATATACCCACCTGACCAGCCGGAGCATGGAGGAAGCCATGCGGCATAACCCGCTTGCGGGGATGATGCCGACATCCCCTGCATCCGGCGCGGCGCAACAGCCGGACGAGCCCGACGCAGATGCCGCCGATCCGTCCGACCGAAAGGAGTGATCCCCGTGACAGATACGTATACACCAGCCGATACATCCGCCGGAACAGCGCTGGACAGCCTGCGCGGGCGTTGTGCGGACTGCCGGGCGTGTCCCCTGTGGGAAACACGCACCAAATCCGTGTTCGGCGTGGGTGACTCCCGTGCGCGCCTTATGTTCGTAGGCGAGGCGCCCGGCGGCGAGGAGGATAAGACCGGCATTCCGTTTGTGGGTGCGGCGGGAAAACTGCTGGACCGATACCTGTACGCGGTGGGCATTGCGCGCGAGTCGGTGTACATTGCCAACATTCTCAAGTGCCGCCCGCCGCATAACCGTGACCCGTTGCCCGCCGAGGAGGATGCCTGCATTGGTTATCTGCGTGAGCAGGTCAGGCTGATTGATCCCGCACTGATCGTGTGCCTGGGGCGCATTGCAGCCATGCGGCTGATCCGACCGGATTTCCGCATCACGCGGGAGCATGGGATATTCGTTCAGCGGGGAAAGTATTGCATGACCGCCGTGTACCATCCGGCGGCACTGCTGCGCGATGCCTCGAAAAAGGAGGATATGCTGGCGGATATGGAACGCGTCCGGGAAAAACTGGACGAACTGGGCGGGGCGTGAGCGGGCATCCGGTCAGCCGCCTGCCAGTTGCCGGTATTTCCGTCGGGTTGCTTCGCCGCCGCGAAGATGGCGCTCCTGCTTGTTGGTCGCCAGCACGCGGCTGACCTCGTCGTACAGCGCACGATCCACGTGTCGCAGTATCTCGGTCACATCCTTATGTACCGTGCTTTTGCTGATGCCGAACCGTTGCGCCGTCGCCCGCACCGTGGCACGGTTCTCCACCAGATACGACGCCAGCACCACGCACCGTTCCCGGTCGGATTCCCTGTTCATCATGTCAGCCTCCCCTCCCTGCCGGGTATGCCGCCGGCGGGCTTCTTGCTGAAAATGTATGCGACAGCGACCGAAAATATATCTTCAAAACCGCGAAGGTCAAGTATTGAAAGGAATTATACATGAGTACATCCGTACCTGAAACCGCCCTGCTTGAGGGCATGACCGCCATATCCGCCGTTCTGGATCCTGCCGTTCGCGCCTTCAACGACCGTCAGGTGCTGGAGGTGTACGCCGACCGCGAGCGTGCGCAGCGCAAGCCGCGAGAGTTGGCGTTTTTGCGCGCGCGGGGAAGGGAACTGGGATTTCCGGTGACGCTGGTCGGCGCGGACGAGCTGGACGCCATGACGGCTGGTAAAACGCACGGCGGCTTTGCCGCACGCTGTTCCGGGCGAACGATTCCGGAGCTGGAAGCCTGTCCCGATGCGATACGCCGGGATGGCTTTTACGTCCTGCCGGAGGGGATTGAGGATCCGTACAATTTTGCATATACCCTGCGCTCCCTGTACGCCGCCGGGGCGGACGGCGCAATTCTGCCGCCACGCAACTGGATGAGTGCGGCGGGAATCGTTGCCAAATCATCGGCTGGTACCTCGGAAAAGCTCCCGCTCTTTTCCTGCGACCCGCCCCGGGCGGCGGAGTTGTTCCGGTCGTGGGGGTTCCGCGTGATCTGCGCGGGCATCCGCGATTCGGTCGATCTGTACGAGGCAGACCTGCGCCTGCCGCTGTTGCTGGTGATCGGCGGTGAAAAGCGGGGCATCAGCCGGGGCGTGCTGGAGCACGCCGACCTGACTGTCCGCATCGGATACAGCGACAGGCACGGCTTCCGCGGCTCACTCCCCTCGGCGGCATCAGCTGCGGTGCTGGCGTTTGAGGTCATGCGGCAGAACCGGTAAGGGAAAACGGAGTAATGGCGCCATGACGGCGGAACACAAAACCTGCCGGAAAACACGGCGGGACACTGCTGTAAAAGGACGGATTCCGGTATGATTTCTGTTGAGACATTCCCCCTGAAATCGGAAACTCTGTACATATACAGAGGCGTGAACATTCTGTGCCTGCGGCACCGTCACCCGGTGATAGAGGTGCTTGCCGTGCTTCCCACGATGGATGGGGATGCCGTCATGCAGGAGGTGAAGTACTGCGAGGATTGCCGGTGCGCATTTCTGAATGACCTGCAATACCGGCGGATGATGCACAGGTACAGTATCCTGCCGGTACGGATGGCGCGGGTTGCGCATACAGGGCGATTTACCGACCCGTTTTGTGAGGGCGCGGACGCGCCATCGGAATCTCCGCTGGCGCTGTGCGGCTATCCGGTTCGCCCGGGGCAGGGAAGAGAAACGTCGGCGCGACAGGCGTTTTTGCATTTTCTGATTAAGCATCAGATCATGACTCGCCGGGAGCTGGAGCGGTTGCTGACCGCACTGCTGGAAAGGACGGAAACCCGCTCCGGATATGAGCCGGTCGTCCGGCAATTGCAGTCGGATATCCGATATGTGCGGAACGCCTGCATTGTACCGAACGCTTCGGCGCCGATGAGGCTTATCCGGCGCTGGCGCACATAGGACGGCGCGAACGGCATAATGCACATTTTTTTTACCGCTCACGCACAGCTGCTCGTCACAATGACGGGCAAAAAACACTTGACATTTTCCATATTGTGTGCTATACTATTTGGGCTGTCGGGATGTGAGCGTCCCGACAGGGCATGGTATCTGGGTGTGGCGCAGTTGGTAGCGCGCTACCTTGGGGTGGTAGAGGCCGCAAGTTCAAGTCTTGTCACTCAGACCAAATAAAGCCGAAAACGAACCGTTTTCGGCTTTATTTTTTGCATTTTCGGGGCAAAATCGCGTGTTTTTCCACCACTTTCTCACCACTTGAAATTTCGAAATTTTTTTGACCACATGTTTGACCACAGTTGGAGCGGAGGCGAATCGTTTGGTTGCTTCTGCTCCGGTACGCTCTGCTCACGAAAAACGAAATTCAAAAGGTTCCCGGAGATATTCCCTCCGAGAACCTTTTTCTTTGTTTCCTGCGTATCAGTTTTTAGTCGCTCCATATAACGATCTTCCTGCCGATCTCGTCGCACTTCTCACTGATTCTTTTCAGTTCCAGAATCATTTCAGTCAAGAGTTCTTTTTCGCTTAGTTCCATGAGACGCGCTTTCTCGGCTTCCGGATCAATTGCAGGAGCTCTTTTCAACCAATCGAACATAGCGCTTTCCTCAGCGCTTTTGACCACTGCCACGGCTATGATCATATTCTTTGTTGTTCGGATTGCATTGATTCGAGCGGTTGTCCCTGTTTGCCTGATATGCGCTGTTGTTTGGATTGTGCTGATTTGCGTAATGGCTCAGTTGTTCTTTGCTGTGGGTGTTGCCCGATACTCTGTGTTCTTTACTCATTTTTCCATCCTCCATAGTCATTGAATTTTGGTAGCTGATCAATCAAATCGTTTATTTCTTGATCTTTAACATCTTTTTCGTATGTAACGATTGCAAGCTCATAACAATCATCATTTTTGAAGTCTTTAACAGCGCCCAACTCATTGCAAACATAGCAATCGGAAGGATTATGCTCATCGGCAATGTGTTGGTTATGCTTTATGCCAAATCTTAAAATCTCGATGGCTTGATTCCGATACTTTGGCAAATGATGAAGTGCATATTTTAAGCAATTATTAAGTATCGGATTTGCCGAATAATAAGTAATGAAGTCCTTGCCGTATTTTCTTTTACCGAAGCTTCCCAGTTCGCAATGATATTCTTTGATGTCAAAAAGAGCCGTAAACAAGACCACATCATCCATAATCAGTTCCAAGTATTCACCGGTACAAAACAGATTTTCTTCAGTTGCATAATGTCCGTTTGTAAAAAACATATTATACGAATCAAACATCGTATAAAACATATCTGCGTCACGCATACTGGCAACCAATCTGACAAGCGGCATGGTATTTTCAATATGTAACCAAATGATTCCTTTATCTTTATCAAACTGAAACTGATTATGATACCATTTCATTCGCGGTTTATAAGTATCATAAAGATATCTGACTCCATTTACTGAGCCGTATTCAACGACATAATCCAAAAATGTTTTTCCAAATTCATCCGTATTATTCAGTATCGTTTTTCCGTCAATATTCAGAAATTTATCAAATTCTTTTTCGTAGAGTACGGGGTTATCCAGAAAAGCATAGTATCTGAAGCCTTTGTCAAAAGCAACGTTTTCCTTTTCAACAGGAAGTTTGTAAGCATCTTCATTCATAAGTCGTGCCAGCGAAACACCGAAAATCTTTTCAAGCGGAATAATAAATTCATACTTGAGCGGTCTTTCTCCTTTTAGCATTTTTGAAAAATTTGCTTTCTCTCTTTTGGCAAACCGATATGCTTCCTGACCTTTCATCCCGAGTTCACGAGCGATATCGGCAAGCAGATGGCTGTACATCTTGATGTTCTTCAACTCCATGTAGTGGTCTATGTTATTTTTTAAAGCCGTCATTTTCACTACCTCCTTATGGTCTTTATTATATCACAGGTTTTTTTGAAAATAGTAGTCTTTTGCGACAACTTTTGTGGTCGTTTTTGACTTTTGAAAAAATTTCCTCTCAATGATGGGCAGTCAAATATGACAACTTTCATGTATAATTGACCAGCAAAAAAGTTTCCCGAGGTATTCCCTCCGAGAACCTTTTTATTTACTGTGCAACCGCTTTATTCTTCAACTCCTTTATCATCTCCTTAAGCCTCATCTCGCACTCCTCCTCGCTCTTTGCGTAGACGATATGCTGTTCCCGCTTGCCGTCCTTGCTACGGGGCGTATATTTGCCCTGCCAGGTGTTCTTTGAAACCTTGGAGATACACCCCGTGCCGGGCTTGCGCTTCTTGCTCTTTTTGGCGGTGAATTCAGCGGGTTTCTGTTTCTGATTGGGTGTTTGCCCGTCTTCGGGGTTATCGTCGCACACGGGCAAATCTGCGGGCTTCGGCATGCCGAAGGCATCATCCATTTTCTTTGCGGCGTTGCGCTCCATCTCGCCGGTCACATGAGAATATACGCTGATGGTCGTCTCCGCCGAAGAGTGACCGAGGACTGCAGACAGCGTTTTGATGTCCAGCCCGTTTTCCAGCGCCATGGTTGAGAAGATATGCCGCAGACCGTGGAACGGGATGTGATTGCATTCGGCGCGCTCCAGCATATCCGACAGCCGACTGCGACAACTCGTCGGACTGCGCGGATGTGTCGGATCAAGCGGCGACGGAAACACCCATTCGGAGCTGACCGTTTCCCGATACTCTCCGAGAATATTCAGCGCCGACTGCGGCAGATGCACCGACCGCACCGAGGATTTTGTTTTCGGCGTGTTGATGATATAGTCCGGGCCGAGTGTGGTATATTCGCGTCTGATGCTCAACTCGCCTGTCGTAAAGTTGATGTCATCCCATTTCAGCCCGAGCAGTTCGCCACGCCGCATACCTGTGGCAAGCCCGAGGAGGATAAGCTCATAGAAGCCTTCTTCCTTTGCCTGTATGAGCAGCCGCGCGATTTCTTCGTGTGACAGCACATCAATTTCTTTATTCTTCTTTGGCGGTAGCTTGCAACCGACCGCCTCATTGCGGTTGACCAGTCCCTCTTTCAGCGCCTGATCGAGCGCACATTTAATGCGGGTATGCATCGAACGGATGACCGCGCCCGACGGTTTTTTATCGCCGATACCGTTGCGATCAAGGTTGCCGCTTTTCATCTGTTCGGCATAAAATTTTTCAAGATCACTCTTTTTGAGCGCGGCAAGCGGGAGCTTTCCGATGCCGGGGATGATGTGCTTGTAGATGTCGTTTTCATATTTCAGGCGTGTGGTTGCGGCAATGCTCAGCTCGCAGAAGTTGCGATACCAGTAGTCGATATACTCACCGAACGGCATGTCTGCGGCGGTTTTCACGACCGGTTTCTGTACGGCTTCCTTGAGGGCTTTCAGCTTTTCTTCAACCTCGCGCTTGGTTTTCGCCAAGACATTTTTCGTAATCGGCAGATTCTTTTCATCGTAACCGACCACACATCTGCCTTCCCATCTGCCGTCTTTGCGCTGACGGATCAGTCCTTGTCCGTTCTTTCGTCTGCCCACGGTTTCAGCTCCTTTCCGAGGATTTTTTCAAGTGCATTGCCCGTAACTTCAGAGGCTCGCTTCTGCATTTCTTCCGTCACATGCGCATAACAGTCGAGCGTGAAGCCCGGTTTTGTGTGTCCGAGTTCCTTTGCCAGCGTCTTTTCATCCACGCCGACGGCAATCGAATGGGTAGCGTAGGTATGCCGCAAGCCGTGAAACGGAATGTCGGGAAGCCCCGCTTTCTTGATGATTCGCTTGAAGGTACCGTATGCCGTGTTGGGATTGATCGGTTTTTCCGCGTCGCGCAGGCTCGGGAAGATCCATTCGGAGCCGATGGCTTTCTTTCGCTCCTTCAGCATGCGGGCAACGCTTTCGGGCAGGACAATCGTGCGGATACCGGTGTCGGTTTTCGGATCGCTGACCGTGATTCCGCCCCGGACCGGTATGACCTGACGTGCCACGCTGAGCTTGCCTTCCGCTTCATTGAAGTCCTCCCAGCGCAGTCCGCAGATCTCACCTTTGCGCAGTCCCGTCATACATTCGAGGTAGAAGAAATCCCGCCACCATGGTTCGTCCTCAATGATCTTCAGAAACTTTTTGAGCTGTTCCTCGTTGTAGACTTTGCGTTCCGTGCTGTTCAGTGCGGGGATTGTTGTGCCGTCGGTCGGATTTTTGACGATGATATGCTGCTCCACTGCCATCTCAAAGCACTTGTGCATCATCATATGCACTGCTCTGACCGTACTGCCCGAGAGCGATTTTCCTTTGGTTTTGCTCTCGGTGACGCGCCCTTCTTTGAGCAGTTTTACGTAGAGCTGTTGCATATCCCGCGTGAGGATCGCCGAGATTTTCTTGTCGCCGAGATACGGACGGACGTATGCATCCGCATAGAAAATATACTTGTTCAGCGTCTGCGGGCGCACCACATCCTTCTGATAGCAGAGCCAACGGTCGAGCCATTCGTTCAGGTTCACGAGGCAGTCCTCGTTCAGTTCCACCCCGCGGTAGGTCTCAAGGAGCTTATAAAATTTCGTCATCGCCTCGCTCTGTGTCTTGCCAAAGACCGATTTATAAATCGGCTTGCCGTCCTCTTTGTGCCCGACGATGATACGTGCTTCCCATCTGCCGTCCGGTCTTTTTCTGACCATTCCGTCCCCGTTCGGACGTCGTTTACTCATGTTTTTCACCTTCTTTCACGCACAACAATACCACAAGGCTTTTTATATATCCAGCGGAAATCGAAAGAGTTATCGGAAAGTTATCAATTCGATTTTCAAAAATTAGGTTGACAATATCCTAAAATCGGTGTATAATATTTGTGTAAAGAATTGTCGGGAGGTGATACCATGGATATCAACACCAACCAGATCGTTTCCATTTCGGAAGCCAATCAGAATTTTTCGCGCGTTGCCAGAGCCGCTGACAGACTCGGTACCGTATTCTTTTGCAAGAACAACAAGCCAAAATACAACTTAGTCGACATCGAACAGGATTCGGAAATTCAGATGACCGATGACGAAAAAATTGATTTCGTTGCCGCGCGCATCCTGAAGGAATACCGGAAAGCATTTGAGGAGTTGGCGAAATGATTAAATTCAGCAGGGACAAGGTTTTGCTTCTCCATCAGATTATTTCGCAGGAAACGGGCGGGGATCCGAATCTGCGTGATATCAATCTTCTTGACAGTGCGTTGGAATCTGCCTTTCTGACCTTTGACGGAAAAGAATTATATCCGACAAAAGAAGAAAAGGCGGCTCGCATTGGTTATTCTCTGATTTCAAATCACGCATTTGTAGACGGAAACAAGCGCATCGGCATGTACGTTCTTCTCTCTTTTCTTGAAACAAACGGAATTAAGATTCATCCGAGCAACGAAGAGGTTGTTCGTGTCGGGCTTGCAACCGCTGCCGGAGAGATGAAATACGAAGACATTTTAGCGTGGATTTTAGAAAACGAATAATCTCTTGGTGTGGGGGATAAAAACTTGTTCTGAGTTTTTATCCCCCACACACTTTTTCTTTATTTACGGTGGTGATTTTTATAATGCGGCGGTTTTCATTTCAAGTTTTTGAAACCACTCGCAAGAACGAACGTCGTCATATATTTTCTCCGCAAGCGTTTTCTTCATCAGCTTTAAATTCATCATATTGTCACTCGGCGCATCCGAGACGGCCCAACCGTACAACATCGGATGCGTCAGTGAATGATTTTTTACCGATACTGATTTTTCACAACATTCCATGGCGCGTTCAAGATGGCGGCGCACGATATCTTCATTTTTTCCGCCATCAGCTTCGCGCCCTGCAATTCCTTGGTGAAGATTATATAAGTGTTGCAATTGCTCAAATCCCATATCATCGTTCTGATATACAGTTTCAAATATTTTTGACACAACCTCAAAGCACCTTTGTTTATAAGCATTGCCGAGATTTATACTATCATCATTATCTATGCGGCAAGCCATATAGAACAGTTCTTCCAGAAACCAATATGTGCAAAATGCAACATCGGAAAGCAAATCATCGCCTTTATCAATCAATGCGCTGATTACTTCGGACGAATCAAAGATCGGCACAGATTTTAATGCCCATTTTTGTGCGGTTTCCATATCGCCACGCTCGGCGTAACACCGTGCAAGCTGCGAAATCGCCTGTCCTTTGTAATACATATTACCAGCCTGCCCCTCGGCATCATCATTGTAAATATCTGTTGCAAGCCCGATAAATTCATGGAAGTATTTGTCTTTATCGGTATCAAAATAGCTCGACATAAGCATTTCTTTTACGTCGATATTATTTGGCATTTGCCTGTATGCCTCCTGCCAGACCGCAAGCGCTTCATCTCTTTTACCGACGCGAAAAAGTTCACCAGCTTTTATACTGTATTCTTTAAAAAGTTTATTTTCATCCAGCTTTTCAACGCATAAAAGTTCATCGACTGTTATGCCAAAAAATCTTGCGATATCAGGCAGAAGGGTTATATCCGGGTAAGAATTTCCATTTTCCCATTTGGAGACCGCCTGGAATGAAACATTCAGATATTGTGCGAGTTTTTCCTGAGAAATATTTTTTTTGCGTCTCATTTCTTTCAGTTTATCAGATAAATATAGGTTCATGTTTTTCCTCCTGTAATTATATTTTGTAGCTACAATCACATTATAAAGAAAAATCAAAGCTATTACAATAACCAATTTGTTGAATTAAAGTTGAGCAACTAAACTTATGGTAGAAACGTATCCAGCGGAAATTGAAAAAGTTATCGGAAAGTTATCAATTCGCCCCGATGTTTTTTCTTTGTTTCCCGCATCAAAAAATTTGCGATCCCGAATTTATTTCTGCCATTCGATTGCGTTATCCAGAGAAACGCTTCCGTTGATTCTCCGGACTTCCTCAATGCAGGCGTGACGAAGTTTGCCGAGGTCTTCACCTTCAATGTCATTTGTCGCCGCAATCACATTGAGCAACATTGAAATTTCAACCGACAGCTTGAAGAGCGCACTGCTACGAGCGTGCTCACATTTGTCAAGCACTCTCCGCAAAGTATCCACCGTCTCGGAAGAAATCAGCTCGGGTGCTCTGCGATTGCAGAGATATGCATTATAAAAATCAACCGCCTTTTCGATATATTCGCTGACACTTTTGCACCCGTCCGACTTGCTGAGTGCCTTTGTCGTGTCCAATGTTTCCTCGCTGATATGCAGAGAAAAACGAGTTTGCCTGTTCTCCATAAAAGCCTCCTTTTTTGCCTAAGACGCCTGCAAAAAGCCCGCAAACACCGGCTTTTTCGCATTGCAGGCGCCTGAATTTGTGTTCATGCGATTTTTGACACACACTTGCGCATGGTTTTCTTCCCGGCGAAACCCGCGAAAAAGCGAGCAAATGCGGTCAAAACACGCGAAAAACGGAGGGCTCTGCCCGCCGATGTGATTCGGGCGAGCGTTTTTGACGCACGCCCTTTCTCCTGCTTGAAAATCGACCTTCGCATAAATCTTCACATTTGCCCGTTTTCCGCGTGATTTTCGGCATGAACGCTGTTTCCTGTATGCCGCTCATATTTTGCAATCCGCTCCCGCATTTCCGCCTCCCGCTTCAGCTTGTCAAGCTCCTTTTCGTCATACGCTTTCTTGATGGGAGCGATAGGCGTGATGTGATATTTCAGCGTGCCGTTGTGAATCTCTCCGCTCTGTGTCCTGACCAGTGTTTGCTCTGTCTCGACCAATCCGCGCCTTTCCAGTGAACGCAGGTATTTCATAATCGTATTTTTAGACATTCCGATCCGCTCTCCGATCTCACGGAAGGACGGATAGCAGGTGTGCGTCCTGCGGTCTTCATAATAAAGCAGACAGGCGTAAAGCAGAATTTCACCGCCCGAGAGATCCATATACAGCACGCTGTTCGGCACCATGAAGTAGTTACCCTCCGCATAAGATTTGCGTGCAGTGCCGTGCGTGACGATGCGTGCAAAATCGTATTGCGTTTTCTCTTTGAGAGAAAGATTCACCTTGATGCGTTGCGAGATGTGTCTGCCTTTTTCCGTGATCACCACTTCGGAAAGAAAACCCGCCACAACCAAAGGCAAATATCCACGGCTGAGAATCCCTTTCCTGATTTCATGTTGGAGATCCTCATCAAATTTTGCAAACATAAAAATTGCACATCCGAGCCATAGCGAATATGCCGCTCCGGAATTAAAATCAACCGTTTTCAACGCAAGCCTGATATGTGCGGGCTTCATGAGATCGAGTATTACTTTTCGAATGTCCTCGGTTGCAAAGCCGACTCCGTAGCAAGCGATTTCTTCGATATTCCACAGCCGATGCAGAGCATTTATCACGCGGTGCTTTTCCCGGCGGTCGAGATTCAGCCCCGAGCCGTCAGTTGAAAAATAGTAACGGTCAAGCTCCGCCGAAAGCCTTGCGTCAAGTTCGGGACAGATACCGTTCATCGGATCACCTCCGCTTTCATTTCCACCCACGCAATGAACTTTTCTTTCGGAACAATCAGCCGATTCCCGACACGCAACGCGGGAAAGTCCTTTTCCTTCATCAGCTCGTATGCCGAGGACATGGCTATCCCCAGCACATTCGCAACCGTTTCCGCATTGAGAAACAGCGGCAGCTCATCATAGGTCTTGTAGTTTGATTCTTTCATATAACACCTCCGTTATTTTTTACAAAAAGAAAAAGTGAGCATCGGAAGAAAACAGAGTCGCACTCTGCAAAATCTTCTGATACTCACCCTTAGCTCCCGTTTTCACCGACGGGAGGATGGCTCACTTTCGATTAAAATGTTGCGCTTGTAACGGGAATGGCGACATATCCCCGCGCCACCTTCGGCTTTTCAATCACCGCAAGCATTGTTTTGCACTTGCCGCAAAGCATCGCCTTGCCGTGATAGCTTTCGTCCGCCGCGCGGACCGTCACAGTCAGCTTGTCGCGCGGATCGTCCGAATACAGAACCGTCCGTCCGCAGTTCGGACAACGCGCAATGGGGATGCGCTTTATTTCTTCGCCTTGTGCTCTCTGTGTCGTTTTAGAGATTTCCATACCGCTTTCCTCACATGCTCCCATAGTATTTGTCAATCCCGCCGAAACCGGGAATCATCTTGCCCGCCCGCGTTCTTATGATGAAGTTGTTCAGGCGTTTCTTAAACTCAGCAGGTCGTTTCCGTGCTGCATCGATATAGGCAATGCGAATGCGTTTGTAGCCCTCCGGGAACGACTGATAATTTTCCCACGCGGCTAAGTCGGCTTGTATCGCATTCGAAATATCTTCCGGAAAGACATACGGTGCAAGGATGAGATCGATCACGCTTTTCCGAATCTTCGGATGAATCAATCCTTGCCCGTCAAGCCAAATGAGGCGTTCGATATTCGGGCGCGAGTATGGACTGCCCGGCTTTCTCGGCGTAAAATGCTGTGCGCGGTGCAGCGCGTCAATATGTCGGATCGTGCTGTCGATCCAACCGAAGCAAAGCGCCTCCTCGACCGCATCGTTATAGGAAAGGCTCGCCTCGCCCGACTCTTTCATCGGAAACACAAACCATATTTCTTTTTCGGTTTCAAAATGCTCCTCAAGCCACGCCCGCCATTCGGCACGGTCGGCGGTGTAAAAAATGCTATCAATCATAGGATTTCCTTTCAGCCAAACAAACTGAGCTGCCCGTTTTTCTCGGGATACTCACGCAGATAAGCAAAAATTTCATCCGGCGAGGTCATCACCCCGGCTTTACGACAGCGGTCGGTGAACAGTTTCCAAAGCGACGCAGAATTCTCCGATGCACACTCGTATGAATCCCCGAAACGGCGGATATATCGCTCCTTCATTCCCGGAAAATGCTCGTCCAATTTGCGGTAAAAATATTCCCGATTGCCCGCACGCAGAGTCACGCCAAACCCAAAATTGATGATGCCTTTCACACCCGCGTCAAAACAGTAGTCAAGAATCCCATTTAAATTTTCCACGGTGTCATTGATATATGGCAGAATCGGACAGAGCCACACAACCGTCGGAATCCCGCGCTTTCGAAATTCTTTCAACACCTCATAGCGCCTGTGCGTGGTGCAGACATTCGGCTCTATGATGCGGCAAAGATTCTCGTCCGCCGTGGTCAATGTCATCTGTATGACCGCCTTGGAATGGCGGTTGATCTGTTCGTAAAGGTCGATGTCACGCAGGATGCGGTCGGATTTCGTGATGACCGTCACACCGCAGCTGTATTTGTCGATGACCTCCAGCGCACGGCGGGTCAACTCAAGTTTTTCCTCGCAATGCATATACGGATCGCACATCGAGCCCGTGCCGATCATGCAGGGCTTGCGCTTGCGGCGAAGCGCGTCCTCCAGCAGTTCAATCGCATTGCTTTTGACCGCGATATCTTTAAATTCGTGATCCATCCCGTAGCAATCCGAGCGGCTGTCGCAGTAAATGCAACCGTGCGTGCACCCGCGGTAGAGATTCATGCCGTTTTTCGCGGACAGGATGGTTTTCGCTTCTATGTTGTGCATCAGACAATATCTTTGATAACCTTCAGCGCCACGCCCTGAATCGTCAGCTCTTTCGGGTGGATGACGCGCTGTTTTTCGGTGTATCTGCTGTTTTCCGCGTACAACACGGGCTTGCCGTTTTCGTAATGCAGGCGTTTGAGTGTGTTTCCTTCTTCCGTAAGCGCGACGATCACCTGCCCGTCATTTGCGACGTTTGTTTTCTTGACCAGCACAAGGTCGCCCGCATGAACGCCGATGTCCGCCATGGAATCGCCGTATGCTTCAAGCAGAAAGCACTCCCCGTCAAGCCACTCCTCCGGAACGGCAAGGTATCTTGAAATATGCTCCTCCTGCTCGTCGGGCGTGCCGCACACGATCATTCCAACCACGGGAATACGGCGGGACATCACGTGCATTTTCTTCTGCAAGGGTGTTTCCAACGTATTTTTCCCCGAATAGGAAATGATGCCGCGCTTTTCAAGCTCTAAGATATGCCGATATGCGGTCGATTTGACCATGTCCATATATTCCATGATATCCGCAAGGCTCGGGGATTCTCCATTGTTCTCCCGCGCATACTGCTTGATAAACTCCGCGAGCTTTTGCAGTTTTTCTTCACTCATGACTCTCATAAACGCACCTCAAACGATTTCAGAACTCATTGTTCTGTTATTATATCATGGCAAAGACGTTTTGTCAATAGGTTTGCAGAACTTTTTGTTTCGCTATGGTTTTTTCTTTGTTTCCTGCGGCGCAGATTCTGATGGCTTGCATACGATGTCAATCAAGTTATACTTGTTCGCTAAACAACAAATTGATAATTGACGACGAACGGCTTTCATGATAAAATATAATCACACCGGTGATAACGATAACAGGAGAATAACATATGAATATTAAAATCGGCGAAAAAATACGACAGCTCCGTCAACGCGATGGAAGAAAGCAGGAGGACTTGGCGGGAGTGCTTGGCGTAAGCCCGCAGGCGGTTTCCCGCTGGGAAGCAAACGGCGGTTATCCCGACATGGAGCTGATACCCGCGATTGCAAACTATTTCAATGTCAGTATCGACGAGCTTTTCGGGTACAGTAAAGACAGACAGGAAAAGCTGAAAAACATATTGAATGAGGCAGAAATTGCGTTAAACAGTCAGGAAGACATGACAGAATGCATCCGAATGCTCCGCTCGGCGGAAGAAGAGTTTCCGTCCGAACCGCAGGTGCTTGTCAAACTCGGATATGCGCTGAATATCCAAGGCTGGAAAAAATACGGTGCGCGAAGCTATACCACAACCGACTCCGATTATGCATATGAAGACACCGAATATAACTCAAGTAATGTATACTGGCAGGAAGAACTCCGCGTATTTGAAAAAGTTTTGGGTATGGACATCTCGCCCGAAGACCGTGATGCAGTCACTATGATGATGATAACCGGATATGCAAAGATGGGCTATCATGATAAAGCAAAAGCCTTGGCTTCGGGACAAAACTCCATTGTCATGTGCCGTGAAATCGCCATGCCAAAGGCCACCGAAGCAGAAGAGCGGGACAAAAAATCAAGGAGAAGCGATTATTTCCCTGTTGAACGAATTGAAAAATGTTCTCGCGAATTCCGTGTGTACAAAAATATCTCTCTTTACAACAGCTGAAGGAATCAAGCTTTTGATGGATCTTGCCCGGTTGTATGAATCGGTTTTCAGTGATGGGCGGTGCGGTGTTGCACACAGCCATATAGGAATGCTCTATTTGCACGCGGCAGTATTTGATGCTCGACAAAATCACACCGAGACAGCACTTGAATATTTCAAAAAAGGCTTTGAGCATATA
>ENA-UOJO01000932-UOJO01000932.1-human-gut-metagenome-genome-assembly--contig:-P57-NODE-932-length-41021-cov-24.446663_pt1 | contig 41021 bp, 35 predicted proteins | sample MGYA00242351_ERZ723898 | MGnify/ENA metagenome assembly ERZ723898 | reverse complement strand
CGCTCTGTGCGTCGGTTTTTCCCGACGTTTTTTTTACCGGCGGTATTGATTTCCCGACGTAAAAAAACCATCCCCCAACCCCCGCCCCCCGCCCGGGGGGGGGGGGTGCTATAATTTGAGTACAATCTTTAAAAGAATCAAGAGGTGTCAAAATGAAATACTGTAAGTTTTGCGGAAAACAAATTTCTGATTACGCCGATATTTGCATGCATTGCGGCAGATATCAGAATAAAAAGGAAATTCCGGACGACGCTCCAAGCACGGGAATTGCAATTTTAAGTTTTATTTTTCCTGTTCTGGGTTTTATATTGTGGCTTGTCTGGAAACCGACTTTGCCGCTTAGAGCAAAGAGCGCGGGAAAGGCGGCTTTAATAGGGATAATATTGGTGTTAGTATTATGGCTGCTGATAAGTTGCACTATTTTTGGATTGTTTGCTGTTTCAGGTTATTAACAAATTTTGCCCAAAGCCGGGTTTAAAGCCCGGCTTTGTTTGCGTTTTCTTTAAGCAATCAGGTGGATTCCTTCAACTGAATTACAAGCTCGTTGAGTTTTTCTCTCTGAGCGGGACTCAGCATGGGCGACACCGTTTTGGCAAATTGTTCTATCTGCGCGTTTGTCAGCTTTCCGCTTTCTTTCTGTGCTTTTACGTTGTTGTAGATGTCCTTGATTAACTGCTCCTCGCCCTTGCCCTCATAGTATTTGGCAAGATTTTTTATGTAATTGATTTGCTGCGCCGTAGGCGGCACCGCGTTGTTTTCCGTTTTTTCTTTGTTGCCCGTAGTTTTGGCGTTTTTTTGAGCGCCTGCCCCGTTGGGATTGAAATCTCTGCGCTGGTCGAAAAACATATTTCTCGGGTCGTTGTTGTTGCGTGCGTCCATATAAACCTCCTAAAAATTAGTACACTAACATTTATATGCTTGCATACAATATATTGACCACAAAAAAGAAGCGAAAGGGAGGGGTGAAGGTGAACTTTTTACCCGTAATTATAGGAGTCCTGCTGTTTTCCCTGTTTTCCGACAAGGGCGGCGGAAAACAGAGCGGCGGCTCGGGCAACGCCATAGACATGGAAAATATACAGAACACCGTAGGCGCAATCAACTCGTTCAACAAGCTGGGCGGAAAGGATACGGACAAAATGAGCGTCGTGATGGAGCTTATGTCCAATCCCGTCGTGGCGGAGCTGGTTGGCAAGTTTTTAGGCAATCAGCCGACGAGCGGAGCAGACGAAAAAATACATAACGACGGCGCGACGGAAACGGAACAGGATTATTCCGCTTCTTCGGGACAGGATTTCAATGCCCGTGACACGTCAGCGTCGGAGGCAACGGAGGAGTCGGAGGAGTTTTTCAGACCGGTGGAAAATATCGCGGGCGTGGAGGTGTCGGAAAAGCTGAGGCACCTTTACGACAACTGGTACACCAAAAAATGAAGCGCAAAGGCAAACAGAAAACGAGGTCGATTCGACCTCGTTTTTTTTGAAACTTTTATTGGCTCCGCAGATTTTTTGCGATATGCTCGATTGCGTTGAGAAAAATATAAGCCTCTTTGAGAGTGTTCTGCCCGCTGACGCTCACGCGCACAAGACCCGTTTTTTCCGTGCCGAGAAACTTGTGGCACAAAGGCGCGCAATGCAGTCCGCTTCTTACGGCGATTCCGTATTGCTCGCTCAAAATATCGCTTATTTTGTCGCTGGAGCTGTCTCCGATTCTGAAACTGACTATGCCGCTGGGATTTTTCAGGCTCATGATATGTACGTCGGGGATTTCCTTCAAGCCTTCTTTTACGGTGTTTGCGACAAGCTCTATTTGCGCATGATTGTTTTTTCCGTTTTCGGAGTGCCATTCTATCGCTTCGCCCAACGCGAGTATGGCGGGCGTGTTGAGCGTGCCCGCTTCAAAACAGTCCGGGCTGTCCTTTGGTTGGAGGAGCAGATTGCTTTGCGAGCCGGTTCCGCCGAAAATAATGGGCTTGGGCTTGCTTTCCTCATTGAAGCAAAGGCAGCCGCAGCCCTGAATGCCGTGCAGTCCCTTGTGCGCGGGGAAAGCCAACAGGTCGATTTTCATCCGCTGCATATCTATTTCGGTGTAGCCTGCGGATTGCGCCGCGTCCACGACAAAAGTTACGCCCGCCCGCCTGCACAGGTCTCCGATTGAAGCGACGTCGTTTACGAAACCGACCACGTTGCTTACGTGGCTTAAAACAACCAACCGCGTATCCTTGTTGAAGGCATTTTGAACTGCCTGCGCCGTCAGACGGTTTTCTCTGTCGGGAGCAAGCACGGAAAGGGAAATTATGCCGCGCTGCCTCAACTCGAAAAGAGGACGCAGCACGGAATTGTGTTCGTGTACGCTCGTGATTACGTGAAAGCCGCGTCGTTTTACGCTCCCCAAAATGGCGAGATTCAAAGCCGATGTGCAGTTCTGACTGAAAGCGACGTTGAGCGGGTCGGAGAGGTTGACCATGCGCGCCACCTTGTTGCGTACTTCGGTTATTTTCGCGGTTGCCGCGACCGAAAGACTGTGCCCGCCTCTGTTTGCGTTTGCCGGATTTTTCAGACTGTCGAGAACGCAGTCTATAACCTGCGGCGGCTTGAAAAAGGTTGTTGCGGCGTTGTCGAAATAAATCATGCCAAAAAGCTCCTTTCACATTTTCGGCGGCGGAAAAGTATATTATTATACGGATGTTTTTTCCGCCCGACCGCTATAAGAAATTATATTAAGCGCGATTTGAATTTAATCCTTACATAATGAAAAAGGAGAGGTTTTTATGACATACTTGATAGCAACCTTCAGGTCGCGCAGCGCAACGACGAGCGCATACAACAGACTAATCGAAAGAGGAGTAAACTGCGCCATAACAAGCACGCCTCAGGCGGCAAACGTGGGCTGCGGTCTGAGTATAAAATTTTTGCCGCAGGATAAAAATATCGTTGCGGCAACGGCTAAAAGCTACTCAAGCTTTTCGGGCTTTTTCGCGGTGACGGAAATAAACGGAAGAACGGTGGTCGTGCGCGCCTGAATGCTTCGAAAGCGGCGCGCGCCGTCTGAGTCGGGCAGTGAAAGTCAAAAATGCTTGTTAAATACGACGCTTTGATATATAATTGTCGTATGGAACAGAAAACCAAAGAAATTCTCGATATACTTGCGGAAGAATTTCCTTCGCCCAAAAGCGAACTCGTATTCAAAAATCCGTATCAGCTGCTGGTGGCTGTGATTTTGTCTGCACAATGCACCGACAAAAGAGTCAATCAGGTGACGCCTTTGTTGTTCGCCGAAGCGGATACGCCTCAAAAAATGGCAGATTTGCCCGACGAAAAGCTTGAAAAACTTATATATTCCTGCGGATTTTACAAAAACAAAGCAAGATTTATCAAGGAAATGTCGCGGGATTTAATTGAAAGATTCGGCGGACAGGTGCCCGACAATCTCGAACAATTGAGGACTCTTTCGGGCGTCGGGCGCAAGACCGCCAACGTAGTTTATGCCGTAGGCTTCGGCGGACAAGCCATAGCAGTGGACACGCACGTTTTCAGAGTTGCCAACAGGCTCGGGCTGGCTCATGCCAAAAACGTGCTCGACACCGAAAAACAGCTTTGCCAAGCAATAGACAAAGAGCTGTGGTCGGACAGTCACCATTACTTGCTTTTGCACGGAAGATATGTATGCAAGTCGCAGCGTCCCGACTGCGCCCGTTGCAGGCTGAAAGCTCTGTGCGAATATTTTCAATCGGGCGGTTTAGAAAAATCCAAGGAGAAAAATTGAATTGTTTGCGGATAAGGTAAGGATATTCATAAAATCCGGCGACGGCGGCAACGGCGCCGTGTCTTTTCACACCGAAAAATACGTGCCAAACGGCGGTCCCGACGGCGGCGACGGCGGCAAGGGCGGCGACGTGGTTTTTGTGGCGAGTTCAAGCGTAAACACGCTGAGCGAATTTTATTACAAAAAACATTACCGCGCGCAGAACGGCGAAAACGGCGCGGGGCAGAACTGCTATGGCAAGCAGGGGCAGGACCTTAAAATTTTCGTGCCCGTGGGCACGGTTGTGCGCGACAGGGAAACGGGCAGAATCATGGCGGATATGTTCGAGGACGGACAGACTTTCGTCGTTATGCGCGGGGGCGAAGGCGGCAGGGGAAACAGAAAATTTGCGACAAGCCGCCGTCAGGCGCCGTCATTTAGCCAACACGGGGTCAAAACGGAGGAAAAGGAAATCGAGCTGGAGCTTAAAACCATTGCCGACGTGGGGCTGGTGGGCTTCCCGAATGTGGGAAAAAGCACCTTGCTGTCGGTGATTTCGGCGGCACGTCCGAAAATTGCCAATTATCATTTCACGACGTTAAACCCCAATCTCGGCGTGGTCAACGTGTTTGAGGACAGCTTTGTGGTTGCCGACATACCCGGACTGATTGAGGGCGCGGGCAGCGGAGCGGGACTGGGCTTCGAGTTTTTGAGACACATAGAACGCACCCGAATGCTTGTGCACGTCGTCGATATGAGCGGAAGCGAGGGCAGAAATCCCGAGGAGGATTTTTTGCGTATAAACAAGGAGCTTGAAATTTACAGCAAGGATTTGACCAAGCTTAAACAGGTTGTTGCGGCAAACAAAATGGATTTGCCCTGCGCGGAAGAAAATTTGCAGTCTTTCAAACGGAGATTCAAGGACGTTTGCGAGGTTTTTCCCGTTTCGGCAATGAGTCGGGAGGGCGTCAGGTCGCTTCTCGAATACGTTTCGCGCGCCCTGAAAGAAATTCCTCCCGTCGCCCCGTTGGAATTCGAGCCTTTTGTATATGAAAGAAACGACGGGGACAGCTTCGAGATTGTTGTCAACGACGACGGAAGCTTCGAGGTTGTCGGAGCTCTTGTTGACAGTCTCGCCCGCAAGGTGCTGCTCGACGACTACGACAGTTTGCGCTATATGCAGAAAACTTTGAAGAACAAAGGGGTTTTCGCCGCACTCAAAAAGGCGGGAATGAAGGACGGCGACACCGTCGTCATCGGCGGAGTGGAGTTTGACAACGTGGAGTGACAACCGCATCGAGCTTGCGGCGGCAAGCATCGTTCATTGCGGCGTAAAAAGCGTTCGCGATTCAAATCAAAAAAAGTTATTTAGAATTATTTAAATTGCTGTTTGAAATTGACTTCAATATGTAAAAAATGCGGAAAAACATAAATGTCTGTCGAATAATGTCCGACAGATATTTGTTGTTTTGGGGAAAGTATTGTGGCTGAAAACTTGACTTTTAAGCTTTAAAATGGGATAATAGTTCTAATTAAATTTAAAGAATATTTTGCGCAAATAAAAAACTCTTTCATAAAGAAAGAGTCGAACGCACCTCGTGCGTAACCGTAAAAACGGCGTCTTGGAAAAACTTTATTTGAACTAATGGTGCAACTTCAAAGGGTAGTCAAGCCTTTGATTGATATTATTATATACCAAAAGACAAGGAGTGTCAAGCAATATGAAACAAGATTATTACATAGGTTTGGATGTGGGAACGGAATCTGTAGGTTGGGCGGTTACCGACGTCGACTACAATCTCGTTAAAAAACGCGGACAGGATTATTGGGGCGTTTATTTATTCGACGAAGCGAAAACCGCGCAAGGTCGCCGCGCTTTTAGAACGAATCGCAGACGCCTTGCAAGAGTAAGGCACCGTCTTAACCTTTTGCAGGAATTGTTTGACAGCGAAATAAGCGCAAAGGATTTCGGATTTTTTTACAGACTTGAAAACAGCAAATATTTTGATGAGGACAAGCCTGAAATTGCGCGGGGAAAATTTCTTTTGTTCAATGACAAGGACTTCGGAGACAAGGAGTACTATAAAAATTATCCTACGATTTTTCATTTGAGAAACGCTTTGAGAACGCAGGAAATAAAAGACGTACGCCTGCTTTATCTTGCCGTGCATCACATTTTGAAAAACAGAGGTCATTTTTTATTCGGGGAACAGGATTTTAATGTCAACGACGCGTCGGACGTCAGCGGCGAATTTGAAAAAATAAACCGTTTTCTGAGCGAGAACGACGGAGCGGGATTTGATAGAGAAAAAATACCCGAAATATTCGAGACGCTTTGCAATGAGAATTTGGCAAAAAGAGAAAGAAAAGAAAAAATACTCGAATTGGCGGGAAATTCAAAAAACAAGCTGCTTGGCGAAGCCGTGAACGCCGTTGTCGGGCTTAATTTTTCGCTGTCAAAGATGTTTGGAGAAGACAGAGATTTTCAGGGTGAGAATAAAATGTCGTTTACAGACAGTTCTTTTGAAGAAAAGCTTGCAAAGGCGAGAATGGCGCTCGACGACGACGAAGCGGATTTTTTAGAGACTCTTAAAAAAGTACAGTCAGTTGCAAGCCTGCACAATATCCTGCACGGAAAGGAGTTTATTTCCGAAGCAAAAACGGAAGCTTACGAAACCCACCGCAGAGATTTGTCCGAGCTGAAAAAATATGTCCGTGAAAATTGTCCGGAAAAGTACGCGCTTGTTTTTCGCCGTCAGGTCAAAAAGGGCAAGAAAAATACGTCGGGCGCGGACGAGAATGAAAAAGACGACAAAAAAGTCAACAATTATGCCGCTTACATAGGCATGGACAAGGGAAAAGGGTTTGAAAAATGCAAAAAAGAAGATTTTTACGCTTTTCTTAAAAAAGAGATTGGTATTAATGACGAAAGTTTACTCGCAAAGATAGACGAGGGAATATTTTTGCCCAAACAGATTTCTGCGGAAAACTGCGACATACCTTATCAGGTGCATCTGGCGGAGTTGAAAGCGATACTTGCCAACGCCGAAAATTATTTTCCTTTTTTAAAACAAAAGGACGAAAACTGCGAGATGACGGTGAGCGAAAAAATAATTTCGCTCATGAAATTCCGCGTGCCTTATTATGTGGGACCGTTCACCGACAAAGAAACCCGTTTCAGCTGGATGATAAAAAAGGAGGGGGTCATCAGTACGCAAAAAATTACGCCTTGGAACTTTGACGACGTCGTGGACAGGGACGCCTCCGAAAAGAAATTTATCGAGCGTATGACAAATTTCTGCACGTACCTGACCGGTGAAAAGGTGCTGCCCGCGTCGTCTTTTTTGTACAGCGAATATGCGTTTCTGAACGAATTGAACAATCTGAAAGTCAACGGAACAAAGGATTTGCGCGTAAAAAATATTCTTTTTGATTTTGCAAAAACAAACAAAAAGCTTACGCTCAAAAAGTGCTGCGAACAGCTTGTAAAAAATGGTTTGCTGCCCGAGGGCAGCAAGGCTCGGGACGTTTTTTCCGGTACGGACGGAGATTTCAAAAACTCTTTGTCTTCTTACATAGATTTCAAAAAGATTATCAGAGACAAAGCCGACCTTTATAGGGATATGTGCGAGGAAATTATTTTATGGATAACCCTAATATCCGATAAAAAAAGATTGGAGAACCTAATCAAAAGCAAATACGGAACCGTTTTGAGCGACGAGGAAATCAAAGGTTTAAAGGCGCTCAATTATACGAAATGGGGCAGGCTTTCCGAAAAACTGCTTGACGGAATATTTGAAACCGACTCCGAAGGTGAGGTCGGAAACGTATCTATTATCGAAAAAATGCGGACGGATACGGAAAACTTTATGGAGCTGCTTTCAAATAAACACAATTACAAAAGAGCGATAGAACTTGCCAATTCCGAAAGTATTGTAGATGAAAAGGTGACTTACCGCGCGGTTGACGAGTTGTATTGTTCGCCCGCAGTCAAGCGGTCGATTTGGAGCGCGTTGAAAATCGTCCGTGAAATCGTGAAAGTGCAGGGGCATTCTCCCAAAAAGATATTTGTAGAGACGACGCGCGAAAAGCCCGACGGAGCGCGCAAGGGGCAACGCACGGTATCTCGAAAACAGAAGTTGCTGGATAAGTATAGAGAAAATCTGCGCAATGAAACAGAGTTGATTAAAAAAATTGAGGAAACAGAGGATTCAAAGTTTAACAGCGACAAATTGTTTTTCTATTTCACGCAAATGGGCAAAGACGCTTATACGGGTGAAAAAATAGAATTCGACGATGTGTTCAAGACAGAAAAATATGATATAGACCATATTTATCCGCGCTCCAAAATCAAAGACGACAGCTTGGACAATCGCGTCCTCGTCAGAAGGAAAATCAATCAAAGCGTGAAAAAGGACTCCTATCCTTTGCCTGCCGAAATCAGGAGCAGTATGGAGGGGTTATGGAGTCAACTCAGAGACAAGAAACTCATAAGCGATGAGAAATTTTACAGACTTACGCGAAGCACGCCTTTGACGGAAGAAGAATGCGGCAATTTTATCAAGGCTCAGCTTGTCGCCACAAGTCAAAGCGCCAAAGCCGCAATTCAGCTTTTGAAAAGGATGCTGCCCGAATCGGAAATAGTTTATTCCAAAGCCGGCAATGTAAACGAATTCAAAAAAAGGCTGGAATTCGTGAAGATAAGAGAACTGAACGATTTGCACCACGCAAAGGACGCTTATTTCAATATCGTGGTGGGCAATGTGTTCAATACCAAATTCAACCATAATCCCGCAGTTTTTCAACGGAGTAACGGTACAGGCAATTATGATTTTGAACGCCTTTATGATTTTGATATTACAAATGCTTGGAAAAAGGGAGACGAAAACAGGATACGTTCTGTTGCCGAGAAAAACACTTGCCGTGTAGTAAGATTTTCCAAAACGGAAAAAGGGCAGTTTTACGACGCTACCATTTATCCCGCAGGAAAAAACGACAAGCTTGCGCCCGTAAAGGGGAAGGCGCCGCTTAATGACACGTCGAAATACGGCGGATACGACAAAGAGACAACAGCCTATTTTATGCTGGTAAAGAGCAGGGACAAAAAGAAAAAGGACAAGACTTTGCTTTCTCTGGAATGCGTGACTGTGCTTGCGGATAAAAATTTCCGCACTGCGGAAGATAAGTTGAAGTATTGCGAAAAAGAGTTGGGACTCAAAGAGCCTGAAATACTCATAGAAAAAATAAAATTGAACACATTATTCAAAATTAACGGCTCTTACGCCTGGATTCGCGGAAGAACAAACGACAGATTGGTACTTTGCAATGCCAATCAGCTTTGGCTGGACAACGGGAGCGCAAAGGAGCTCAAAAAAATCTCAAATCATTTTCGGGACGTTAAAAAATACAATAATAAAGATTTACCCGTCAGAGAAGAAGAATTCAGCAAAGAGCAAAATCTTGCTTTGTACGATTTGTTTACTGAAAAGTTGGGCGGAAAAATATATGCGGGACTGCCTGTACAGGGACAGATAAAAAATCTTGAAAAAGGCAGAGACAAATTCGAGGCTTTGGAATTGAAAGACCAATTGTTTGTGCTGATGGAAATATTGAAATTTATGCAATGCAACAGTATGACGAGTAATATCAAGCTTATCGGCGGCGCTGAAAATGCCGGGAAGAATCGTATCAGTAAATTAATACAAGACTCCGACGTTAAAATGATATTCTGTTCGCCTACCGGCTATTTTTGCAAAGTCGTGGACTTCAAGCGGTTCCTATGAGCTGGCGGGTTGTAGTGGTAAGGGGACGTTGCAAGCTGGAATACAAGCTGGGATATCTCGTCTGTCGCGGCGAAGAAGTCAAAAAGTTGTTTCTTAACGAGATATCCTCGCTTGTGGTGGAGTCTACCGCGGTTTCTTTGACGGCTGCTTTGTTGAGCGAGTTAATCAAAAACAAAGTCAACATTTTGTTTTGCGACGAAAATCACAATCCGGTTTCACAGCTGTTGCCGCTTTACGGAAGACACGATTGCAGCGGAGTTTTGCGGCGGCAGCTCAATTGGAAAGAAGAACATAAAAGCGCGGTGTGGACGGCGATTGTCCGTATGAAAATAAAAAAGCAGATGGAATTTCTTTCCGAACTTTGCTGTCCTCAGAGCGAGCTTTTGAAAAGTTATGTCGACGGTACCGAATTGAATGACAGAACAAACCGTGAAGGACACGCGGCAAAGGTATACTTCGACGCATTGTTCGGATTGAGCTTTAAAAGAGGAGACAAAACCTTTCTGAACGGGGCGTTGAACTATGGATATACCATTTTGCTGTCTGCGTTCAACAGGGAAATCGCGGGATTGGGTTTCAATACACAGCTCGGATTGGCGCACAAAAGCGAGTTCAATCAATTCAATCTGAGCTGTGATTTGGTGGAGCCTTTCAGGGTGATTGTGGACAAAGCGGTGTTCGGAAAGGATAATTGCCAATTTACGCCGGATTTCAAACGATACCTTTGCGATATTCTCAACAGAGAAATAAAGATAGACGACAAATATTTTGTTGTAAACGATGCAATCGGTATATACGCCAAGAGCGTTTTCAACGCGTTGGAAGACGGGGATACGTCAAAAATAAAGGAATATGAGTTTTAGGTTTATGCGGGTAGTGGTTTTTTTTGATTTGCCTACGGAAACGGCAGAGGAACGACGCGATTACAGAAGGTTTCGCGCCGCGCTTTTGAAAAACGGTTTTTTCATGATGCAGGAATCCGTTTATTCCAAAATAATACTGAACAACACCGCCGCAAACGTGATAAAAGAAACAGTAAGAAAACTCAAAACGGGCAAAGGGCTGATTCAGATGCTTACCGTTACCGAAAGACAATTTGAAAATATGGAATTTGTTCTCGGAAAGAAACAATCGACGGTTGTAGACACCGCCGAAAGGTTGGTGGTTCTGTGATTCTGTCTCATTTTGACTTGGAAAAGCCGTTGGAGCTGACGCCTGCCGTAGTAAATGTTCTTGTAGTGGAAAACGAAAACAAGTTTTTCGATTTTTGCAAAGAATTTGCACTGCAATCCAAAGGCAATTCGGGGAACTTTGTTCTTTTTGACGGCGATACCAAACTATCCTTAGTCAAGGACGTAAAATTGCTGTATGATTTTTTCAATTTTGATTTGGGAGACAAACGCGCGCGGGACGGATTGTTAAATTGTTTGGTGCAAATTGCCGAAAACAACTTTGCCGTCGAGTATTCGGAACTTGTTGAGAAGATTTATGCTTTTTTTGAAAAACTGAACGGAGAAACGGATTTTCCGATAGATTTTGATACGGAAAGCAGTTTGACTCAGCTTTTAAAAGCATACGGAGTGCGCTGGAAGGATGAAAAGGACTGTTTGTTGGAGTCTATAGTTTCTTTTATTCATTTTAATGCGCGGATTTTGGGGATAAAATGTTTTGCGTTCTTTAATCTAAAAAACTTTTTAAACGAAAAGGATTTGAAAAGTCTTTACTATGAGGCGCAGCTGGAGGATGTTTGTCTCTTTCTTTTGGAAAATACTTTGAAAAATAAAACAGACGAAGAATTTGTCACTTTGATTGACAAAGATTTGTGCGAAATCATTGTCTGAATAAGATTTTATGCTATAATATAAATAATTGCATTCTGTCCTTTGAATTGATGCGTGTGGTGCGTAAAAATACTCTGATTTGAGGTTTGAGGTTTGAGTATGGTGCAATTTTAAAGGGTAGTCAAACAAAGAGGTTTGCATTCTTTCAAAAGATAGTGTTTGAGTATGGTGCAATTTTAAAGGGTAGTCAAACGTATTTTTCTATATTAAACCACCTATTCCCGTTTGAGTATGGTGCAATTTTAAAGGGTAGTCAAACTTCGGAGTTTTGGTGGCAGATATTAGGGTTGTTTGAGTATGGTGCAATTTTAAAGGGTAGTCAAACTCCAAAGAAAAAAAGAAATTCCGTAGTCGCGTTTGAGTATGGTGCAATTTTAAAGGGTAGTCAAACTATATCCGAGCGGTACAACGCCGCCGATAAGTTTGAGTATGGTGCAATTTTAAAGGGTAGTCAAACAGTAGAGCTTCGCGCGGTAGTCGAAGTTCCGTTTGAGTATGGTGCAATTTTAAAGGGTAGTCAAACTCTAAATCTGGCGAAAGTCAAATTTTTGGGGTTTGAGTATGGTGCAATTTTAAAGGGTAGTCAAACGAATATCTCACCACTTTCCTCGTTCATTGTGTTTGAGTATGGTGCAATTTTAAAGGGTAGTCAAACTGCACGTCAATACCATTTAAGGCAGCATGTGTTTGAGTATGGTGCAATTTTAAAGGGTAGTCAAACTTTTTGGCGTCACATCTCCCGACGCTCGTTGTTTGAGTATGGTGCAATTTTAAAGGGTAGTCAAACTTCATTCCTGTATCATATCTAACGACATATGTTTGAGTATGGTGCAATTTTAAAGGGTAGTCAAACAAAACTAAGGGCATGACCGACGAGCAGCGGGTTTGAGTATGGTGCAATTTTAAAGGGTAGTCAAACCGTGAAATTATCAGCAACGGCAATTGAAAAGTTTGAGTATGGTGCAATTTTAAAGGGTAGTCAAACAGTAAGCGCGGTTACTTTTCCCGCATACGAGTTTGAGTATGGTGCAATTTTAAAGGGTAGTCAAACGCGCTTGCCATTGTGTTTTTGCTTGTTTACGTTTGAGTATGGTGCAATTTTAAAGGGTAGTCAAACTGAAAAGCCGCTTGTAAAGCGGCTTTTTTTGTTTGAGTATGGTGCAATTTTAAAGGGTAGTCAAACCGAGCGACGCAGACCAATCGGCTTTTACTGGTTTGAGTATGGTGCAATTTTAAAGGGTAGTCAAACCAGTGAATTGATAAATAACGGAGTGCGTATGTTTGAGTATGGTGCAATTTTAAAGGGTAGTCAAACTATGCTTCAAGCATACGCTCTCTTTCACGCGTTTGAGTATTGTGCAATTTTAAAGGGTAGTCAAACTATCGGCAGCGGTGGGTGTATAATCGCTCGGAAGAGCGAATTTTTTGCCTTTTTGCGATTCAGGGTTGAAATTTTCCTCGTTTTGGTGTATATTATTAGTGGAATCTGTACCACGATCCGCATTGGGCGTTTGTTGGGGAGTTTTACTATCCAACGGCGTGGCAAGGGTTCCTTTTTATTTGGATATTCTTGTTTGAGAGCGTCTGCTCTGCAAAATGCGCGTTGATCTCGTCGCTGACCTGCAACGCGCTACCCTGTCCAACTTCCGAATAGCGTTTGCGTATGTTCTCCTTTCGGCGTCGGTCATTGTCTCTGCCCCCTCTGCAACTGTCAAGGAACCGTCTGTATCGTGTTTGAGTATGGTACAATTTAAAGGATAAAAAAATTTGGATTGACATTTTAGACTTAAAAGAATTGACAGATTGCCGGTGATGTGTTAAAAATATAAAGTTGATATTGATATGTTTTAATATATTGAAGAAGGTCGTTTATTCAATGCGACTTTTATTTGTGCTTCCGTAGTTAAATGGATATAACAAACCCCTCCTAAGGTTGTGCTCTATCCAAGCAATTCGGAACAAATCGGCTGTAAAGAGGTATGTTTCGGCGGTTTTTTATAGACAAACCGATTGACCGCCGACAAAATTACATCTTTTTTACACCCGCAAGGATATTTCTCGATTTTAGACAGTTGAGAAGTATCTGAAAAATTGAATATGTTTCCGTAGTTAAATGGATATAACCCAGACCTCCTAAGTCTGCATTTCGGGTTCGACTCCCGGCGGGAACACCAAAGAACGGCTTAATTTCCTTTGAAATTAAGCCGTTCCGCTTTACATTTCAAAGTTCTTTTTCCTCGTTTTTTTCATTTCCAAGAAATCGAGATATTCGCAGTATTCTTCAAGAGTTTCAAAACCAAGCCGCAGCATTTCGGCCTTTACGTGCCTAAATTCTGCCATATCGTCTTGTCCGTCGACATCGGGTATAGTTTCTTTTTCACACGTTCTTTCGGTCTCTGCGGGCTTTTCATCGCCTGAAAAGATACTGCCGAGTTTATCTGCCGCCATTCTGTCTGTGCTTCGCAATGCGTAAGCATAAATGTCGCTCGTCGTACTTGCGCGGGCGTGTCCCGCTCTCGCCGCGACAGTTACAACGGGAACGCCTGCGGCAATCTGCAAGGTGATGTTTGTGTGGCGCAGGCTGTGCAGAGAATAATGGTCGATATTCGCCTCGCGCAACATTTTATTCAGCCACCCCGTGAATGTACTCGGATAAAGTCGTTTGCCGTTTTCCTGCGTAAACACATAGTCGTTTTCTTCCATATAATCACCAAGCTCGCTACGGCGATTGCGTTGCCATTCGCGGTATTCTTTCAAAGTTTTAATCAAAACGTCGGGAACAGCAAGCGTTCGTTTCGACGTTTCCGTTTTCGGCTCTTTTTCTATCATTCCAAAGCCGTTTACCGTCGTAACGGAACGGCTTATCGTAATTTCACCTTTATCAAAATCAATGTCTTTCCATTCAAGCCCCGCAACTTCTCCGCGGCGAAAGCCCGCAAGCAGGAACAGGAGCATGGCAGATTTATAGCGAAGATCGGGATAGTCCAAGATGAATTTATAAAAGCGTTTGGCGTCATCGTCGCTCATACATTCGATTTTGTGCGGCGGTCGTTTCGGAAAATTGATATAATCAGCCGAAGCGTAGTTGTCCGTAACAAGGCGGTTTTTCTTTGCAAGGGAAAGAATTGCCCGAATAACCCGCTTGAATTTATGTATCGTTTCGTAAGCATAGGGTTTTTCCGTTATTTTCTCGTCAAAGAGTTCATGAAACGGAATGCCTGTGCGTTCGGAAAAATCGCTGCTCCAATTTTTACTGACGGCTTTTCCCGCGAAAGCATTTGCAAGCGTGCAACTCTGTATATTTACCTCGTAGCGCAGCCTCATATAATTGTAGCCGTGTTTTTCCAATACGGAACGAAATTCGGGTTTCGGAAATACCTTTGACGTTTTCTTTTTCATTGCGTCGAGCTTGTCGTAAAAATTCTGGATAACGGCAGGAGTGATTTCCCTCAATTTGTACCCGCCGATATATTCATTCGCAAGCGAAATACTGTCGCGCGCTTTCACATAGTAGTTCAAGGAGCAATCGCGTTTGGTTTTTTCCAACCACTGTGCGGCGAACTCTCTGAATGTGATATTCGGCGTATCGCCTGTCGCGGTAGCTCCGTTCACGGTTGCTTTGATTTGGCTCTCAAATTCTTCCGCAAAGGTTTGTACTGCTCGTTCTTCCTGTTTTGCGGTCATCTTTGCATCGGGGCGCCAAGTTGTTGTTTCAAGGATCGTTTTGCCGCTGCCTTTATCCTTGAGTTTGACTTGCACGGTGTAGGCGTTCCCGCCGTTTTTTAACTGTCTTTTTCGTATCGTCGCCATTATCAGCAAGCCTCGTCAATATCCAAATTTAGGTAATCAAGCAATTCATCATAGTTGATAAGAATTTTTTTGCCCGCACGGATAGATTTGATGCAACCGCTGTCGCATAACTTGCGGATAAAATGATAGGTAACGGCCGTTTGGCTATCTGCCTGTTTTAATAGCGCAATCGCATCTCTGATAGTACGAATTCTTGTTTTCCTTGCTGTATTGTTTCCCATAAAACCTCCTAAAAATTAAAGTAAAACGAGCATAAAGTTACGCTTGTTTCCGAGAAGAAATCGGGTATCCCGATTGTCTAAATATGAGAGCGAGACTGCAAAGTGAGTCTCGCTCCTTATCCTGTTCAAAAAAATAATTCAATTTTCTATATTTTGCCTTCACCCCTCAACCAAGAGGAACGGTCGCTTTCTATCCATCGTTCATTTTATAAGACTGCCGCTTGCGGCTGCCCGTATAGACGATGATATTTCCGTTTTGTCGGTGTAACGAATCGTAGCTCGGCCGCCGTTCAATCTGCCCGTAAATTTCCAAGTAGGATAAATCTGACTGTATCGTCCGTTCGCTTACGCCGAACTCTTTTGCCATGACCGCCACGGTAAACCGCCGTCCACTCCGTCGACGGATATACTGTAACAGTTGTTTGCGCCGTAGTTCCTGATTTTTCATAAGACCTCCATAAAATATCCCTCTAATATACAATGGACAAAAAAGGCGTAAAATCGGCTATTTTTATAAAAATTTATAAGTTTGTAAAATATCTCCTTACTACAAATGAATTGCAAAAGATATTCTTGTCTTTCGTCTCGGTTACTCATAAAATCACCTCCATGTAAACCCCCTCACTATAAGGGAATAAGCAGGTACTCAAAGTAAGGTATTTTTGAGCAATTCAGAAAAAGTTTTTCGAAGTTTTCACAATTTTGATTAAAAAGCTCTTTCTAAAAAGTCCCCTCACTATATAGGGACTGAGAGAGGGTAAAATCGGACCTATTTTGGATATTCAAGCTATACTTTTACAGAACTTTCACAAACGAGCAGATTAACTCCTCCATATATATGGGAATTTGAGGGGGTAGAAAGTAAACCTCTTTTTGCCGTTTTTGCAAAAAAATTTGAATAATTTTATCCCCTCCAATATATAGGGACAGAAAGCCTACCTTTTTCGGGGGTATTTTGCCGTATTTATTAAAAATTTCACAAAACTTTTTCTTACAAACGAAAAATCAGCCCGATAACGGACTGATTTTTCAATCTCTATTCAGTTTCGAGAACAGTTCCTTCATAATATAGCCATAAGGAAGTAAAAAATCGTACCACCTATAAAAGGCGAAATTTCCCGTTTTCAGCTTTCGTCGGACTTTTTCTTCTGACTTTCAAAAGGGACGGTGGTAACTTGCCGATCCTTTATCGTAATACGAATGAGGTAGGAACAGCGAGGACAAAGCACCTCTACAAAAGTTCCGTTCTCACCTTTCAAAAGTTTATGCGCGCAGATAGGACAACAGGCATATAGTTTCATTTTCTCCTCCCTTAATACAAGCATATTCTTGTGCCGATGGTATAGTCGGTACTCCTGTAAAAATATCTCCCTGTCGTCGTAAAGAGATAATCTTCGCCGTTAAAGCTGTGATAGTTGCTGCCGCCGCGTTTGACGTAAGAGCTGCCGCTGGTGTTGCAGGGATCCGTTTGATCTGTGGACGAATAGCTGCCGGACATATCGTAAACCCATTCGTAGGCGTTGCCGCTCATATCATATAAGCCGAGCTCGTTGGGCTTTTTCGTCTTTACCGATATGGGACTGCCTGAACCCGAATTTTCAAGCGTTACGGCAACTTCGTTTATATCGTTGCCGCCCGAATAGGTGTAACCGTTGCTGTATTTGCCGCCCTTGGCTGCATATTCCCATTGCGCCTCGGTGGGGATATGGAAGTTTACATCGTCGGGAATAATGCCCTGCTCGTGCGCGATTTGGCTCAGCCTTTCGACAAACTGTACCGCCTGATTTCTCGTGATGCTTGTTTTCGGCATCGTATTGCTGCCGCCGCTGCCGCCCATGACGGCGTTCCACAGCGCGACGGTAACTTCGGTTTCGCCCATAAGATAATCTTTTGTAAGCGTAACCCTATGCGCGGGGCTTTCGCTGAACGCGACGCCCGTTCTGTCCGAGCCCATGGTAAACGTACCCGCTTCCACCAAAATCATCTTAAAATCCACGCCGTTTACCGTATAGGTAGCCGTCTGCAATTTCCAATCCATATTATCACCGCCCTGATTGTTATTATCGTTTTCGTCTGTTTGGGTGTTGTCGTAAATAATGCCGCTGTCATTTGAATTTTTGTTGCCTTGACTTTCTGCGTTGCAGGCTGTCAACGAAAAAATAAATGACAGAGTTAAAATCAATATTATAAGTATTTTTTTCATGGTAAACCTCATTTTTATTATTTTCTTTCTTTGAACTCTCCCGCCTGATAGCTGCCGTCGGGCATCAGTTTCCCGCTGAAAACGGGGAATATGGCGGACGAGCCGTAATCTCTGACAGAGAGTGCACCGAGCGCGGCCATATCGTCGTCGTAGATGGTAAAGCCGACTTTCGCGTTGCTCTTCATGTGTTCGATGTTTGCCGTTTTGGGCAGGGGAAGAAGTCCAAGTTGCAGGCAGTAGCGGATACAAAGCTGCGGCACGGTCGCGCCGTATTTTGCGGCGATCTTCGCAATGCTTTCGTTGCTTAAAATCTCGCCGTGCGCGATGGGCGAATAGGCCTCCACAAGCACGCCCTGTTTTTTGGTGTAGTCAATCAGCTCAAACGGCATATTGCCGATATGCGCGAGTATCTGATTGACAGCGGGCAGAACCGTTCCGTTCTGAATGATATTCGCAAGGTCCTCTTTCTCGAAGTTGGAAACGCCGATTGCGCGCAGCTTGCCCGCCTTATACGCTTCTTCCAGCGCGCGCCACGCTTCCAGATTGCCATCAAACCAATGCTCGTCCTCGCGGAAGTGTGCCCACGGCTGCGGGCTGTGGATAATCATCAGGTCGATATAATCCAGCTCCATTGTGTTCAGCGAACCGTCGATTGCCGAAACCGCCGTTTTGTAATCTTTGATATTGCCGTCCAGCTTGGTCGTCACGAAAATTTCTTCGCGTGTAATGCCGCAGGAGCGCACGCCTTCGCCTACACCGCGCTCGTTTCCGTAGCCCTGCGCCGTGTCGATATGGCGGTAGCCGACCTTCACCGCGTCGCGCACGGCTTGCGCCGCTTTGCCGTCGGGAATATCCCACGTTCCCAAACCGAGCTTGGGAATTTCCACGCCGTTTGCCATTCTGAATGTTTCGTTGAGTATCATAATTTTATCTCCTTTCATTAAATTTCTTTGCTTTGTTTGAGTTCGCGGAGCAGATAGTCCAGATTGAATAATCTTTCCTGTTCCTCGTGTACTTTGCCGAGCTGCGCCGCGCGGTAGTCCGCCAACAGCCGCTTGGCTTTGAGCCGCTGCCCCGTGCGGAACGCCGTCATGACGTTTTCGATTTCGTCCTGCGGCATACCCGCGTCTTTCAAGGCGGCAATGATCTCACTTTCAGCCATATTTATATTGCCCTCCTTTTTTCTGTTTCTATTATACCACCGTGCAATACAAATTACAAATTCTTTGTTTTTATGGTATTCAATGCTTTTTATTTATCAGAAAGTGTGCTATAATGGAGACAAAGGAGAAGAAAAACAATGGATATTCGCGTACTCAAATATTTTCTTGCCATTGCGCAGGAAGAAAACGTGACCAAAGCGGCGGAGCTGCTGCACACCACGCAGCCGAACATTTCGCGGCAGATTGCGGAGCTGGAAGAAGAACTCGGCAAACAGCTCTTTGTAAAAAACGGGCGCAGGTTCGTCCTGACCGAAGAGGGCGTGTTCCTGCGCAAGCGGGCAAAGGAAATCGTGGAGCTGACCGAACGGACGGAAGCGGACATCGCCGCTTACGACAGATTGGCAAGCGGCGTCGTGCATATCGGCGCGGCGGAAACGTATGCCATGCGGCTGCTGGCGGACGCCATGATCGAGCTAAAAAAAAACTATCCGTCCGTGTCCTTCGATATTTTCAGCGGCAGTACGGCAGAGGTCACGGAACAGCTGGGCAAGGGGCTGCTCGATTTCGGCGTACTCGTCGCGCCCGTCGATCTGACGAATTATGATTATATCCGCTTTCCGCGCAACGACGTATTCGGCGTACTCATGCGTGCGGACAGCCCGCTTGCCGAACGCGGGAGCATACGCCCCGAAGATATACGCGACAAGCCCGTGATCGTCGCGCGGCAGCAGCTGGACGGCAACGTGCTTGCGGGGTGGCTGGGCGCGGACGCGGAGAGCCTGAATATCGTCTCCACGTTCAACCTGATTACGACACCCGCTATGATGGTGCAGGCGGGCTTAGGGTATGCGTTCACCTTCGATAAACTCGTGAACACCTCTGCGGACAGCGGGCTGTGTTTTCGTCCGCTCGAACCCAAAGTCGATACGGGGCTGTATCTCGTGTGGCAGAAATATCAGGTATTCACCAAGGCCGCCAAGGTCTTTTTGGAACAGGTGCGCGAAACCTTACTGAAATAAATGATAAAAGGCACTCTCATACAGAGAACACCCGTTAATTAAATAAGACAAATCGAATTCATGTTTTTACACCCGCATATTTACATCCGAGTTACACCCGAACAGAATGGACCAAAATAAAAGTTACCGAGCATAACGGATAAAAGATAAAAAATAAGCGTTTATAACGCACAAAACGGCATAAAATAGCCGTAATGAACGCTATAACGCTTATTTCTGTTTGCTCCTAAGGGTTAATTGTGGGTTCGATTCCCGCCGGGAGTACCAAAAGAAATATCACTCGGAAAATCGCCTGTATGGGCGATTTTTTCTTTTCGTCCGCTTCCGGCAATCCGTAAGTCGACAAGTACCCGTTCTTGATTAACATTTCGGCGTCATAATACGGCAGATTAAATTCAATACGGGTTTTGTGAAAGACTGCGATTCGACAATGAGTTAATTTAGTCACATTGAAATAATCTGTATAAACTTTGAATTTGTCCTGTGCCGTTTGATAAGTATCGCGCAGATAGCAGCGTTCGTTTTTTTTAAATCATTTATATTGTTATTTCAATTTCAATGAGTCGAGATTATTCGGCGTACTTTTTTAAGAGTCCAAAACCGAGCCGTTGCATTTCGGCGTTCATGTACCTAATCTGCATTAGTTTCGCACAGTGTTTTGGTTGTCAAACAGCCGCCGATATGATTTTCAGACGGAGAGGGTGACTGTTACGTTGCCGCTGCCGAGAATCGAACGCAACTCGGAAGCAGTTATATTTTCGATTTTGCCGAGTCGGGTAAAATTCCAACTGTTTGTGTCGTAATAAATTACGAATTGATTGCCCTGATATAGGATAAGGTCGCATGCTTCCGTAGTAAAATATTCGTCGCTGCGCGGCAGCGAAAAACCTAGCGCGCCGACCTTTTCAAAATTGCCGTAATCTTGCATTTCTATGGTAACGGGCGACTTTTTCAAAGCCTCAAAAAGCGCAGCAGCGCTTGCATTGTCTGCCAAGCTTGCCGTAAGCGTTGTGTTTCCGACAGCAATTTTCAGCAAATTTGTATCCGTTTTTAAATCAAGATTGAGCTGTTCGACAAAAGCTTTTATTTCGCTTTCTGTCGTTTTTGATGAGAATCTCGTTCCGTTTTTCCAATCGGCGTTTTGTGCAAGCGGGCGGAGATTGTCCGCGCTCGAGCCGACTCCGCTGGAGCCCGAAGTGCAGAAGGGAACGATGGTTTTGCCCGCGAAATCATAGCTTTCCAAAAAGGTGTATATGATTTTCGGCGCCTGTCCGTGCCAAATAGGGTAACCGAGAAAAATCACATCGTAGTCCGGCATATTTTCCACGCTGTTTGCGATTGCGGGGCGGGCGGCAGGATCGGCCTGCTCCCTGTCGGCTCTGCCTCCGCTGTAATAATCCAAATCCGCCTCCGTGTAAGGTATTTGTGGTTGAATTTCGTGCAATGCGCCGACCGTTTCACGTGCAATCATTTCTGCAATCTTTTCCGTATTGCCCGTACAGGAGAAATACGGCACAAGTATATTTGCCGCAGTTGTCGGAGAGGAATTTTCGTTGCCGCCGTCGCCGTCGTTATCGTCGTTGTTGTTTTTCAGGTCTGTACAAGCGCTCAGCCCGAAACACAAAAGCAAAAAAGCAAGAATGAGTGTAATTGTTTTTTTCATTTTTTTACTCCTGATTTGTTTTTTTATTGATAGTTGCACATGGTTCTAAAATAAATCGCATCGATTTTTTCTCTTTTTTTACAGATTTGTTTTGAAAAAGCTTTCGATTTTGTCAAAAGGAATTTTTGTTGCGTCGTCGTAAAGGTCTACATGGTTGCAGTCGGGGACGACGAGCATTTCCTTCGGCTCGGCTGCGTTTGCATAGGCGACGTCGCTGAAAAATCTGCTCTCCGCCTGTTCGCCGACAATAAAGAGGACGGGGCGGGGCGAGATTTCGTCGATATAGTGCAGCAGCGGATAGTTGAGAAAAGACAAATCGCTGGTGGTTGTGAATCCGCCTCGCGCGTTTGGGTGGTGACCGCGCTTTGTGGCGTAAAATTCGTAAAATTCGCGCCATATGCCCTGCATTTCGTCGGGAATGTTTTGCGTCGGTTCTTCGGGAAAAGAGGGGATATATTCGGGAAAACCGTTTTCCGCGTCTTTCCAACGTTGCAAAGAAAGCCGTTCTTTGGTTGCGGCGAGCTGCTCGGGCGTTTGCCCCGCGCGCGCAGCATAACTCATGTCGTACATACTTGCCGTTACAACCGCCTTAATGCGCGTGTCCACAGCGGCCGCCGAGAGCGCAAAGCCGCCGCTGCCGCATATTCCGAGCGCGCCGATTTTGTTTCTGTCCGCATAGGGCAAAAGCCCCAAAAAGTCCACTCCCGCGGAAAAATTCTCGCTGAACATATCGGGAGAGGACACACGGCGGGGTTCTCCCGCGCTCTCTCCCATATAACAGGGGTCGAATGTCAGCACGATGAAGCCTCGCTGCGCAAGTTGGTTTGCATACACGCAGGCTCCCTGCTCCTTTACGCCGCCGTAAGGCGCGCCTATGACTATGGCGGGATGTTTTTTTGTGTGATTCAATCCCTTCGCTTGGTATAGGTCGCCCGCAAGCGCAATACCGTAGCGGTTGTTGTACCGCACGTGCCTTCTTTCTACTTTTTCATCGAGTTTGCAAATATAACCGCTCATACAAAATCTCCTTTTTAAACGGATTTGACTGTTTTTGCCGGTATTCCCGCAACTACCGTCAGGGGAGGCACGTCCTTTGTTACCACTGCGCCTGCGGCGATTACCGCGTTGTCGCCAATGCAAACGCCCGCCAACACGGTGGCGTGCGCGCCTATCCACACGTTTTTTCCTATCACAATGGGCGCCGCCTTCATACTTTTCCGACGCTCGGGATTCAGGTCGTGATTGAGTGTTGCAAGCACAACCTGATGACCGATCAGAGCGCCGTCGCCTATGGTTATGCCGCCTTGGTCCTGAAAACAGCATCCGGAATTTATGAACACGTTTTTGCCCACCGTTATGTTTTTGCCGCAGTCGGTGTAAAAGGGCGGAAACAACAAAAACGATTCGTCTGTTTTTTTGCCAATCAGCCTGAAAAACAATTTGCGTATTTTTTCGGGCGGGAGATATTTTCCGTTTATTTTCGCCGTAATTTTCCGCGCGTTGCGAGCCAAAAGGTGCATACTTCGGTGCGCGTCGGAGCCTGCGGCGATATAAGAATTTTCTTTGACAAATTCAACGTATTCTTTAGCATTCATATTTTTAAGAGTTTTATTTGTTACGTCTGAAATTTTAAAACATATATCAAACCATGTCAAATATCTATATAGAATGGCAAGTCATAGCTTGATATTATGGATTTGTCGGCTGCGACAAGAAAGGGAGCTTGCATTGTTTTAACGTATTTTAGGGGGCTAAAAAAAGCGAATTTTTTTGAAATTTTCTTCGGACCGGTCTATTGACAGGCAAAAAAACGGGTGTACAATTGCGTCAGAGTGATTTTGGGGTTGTCAATCGCTTCTTGAATCCGCCCTTTGCGGAGGCGGGGAGGAGGTAAATTTATGGAACTCGGAACACTTTTCGGCGATTTTGTCGTTATGCTGATTAAAACACGCGGGTTTGCGTATTTTGTCGAGACTCTTGTCGTGGTCGTGCTTGTGCAGCTTTTGAAAAAGCTGCTGCCCAAGCTCAAAATCGACCTTACGGGAGGCTTTGACCCGTGCGTGGCTGCGCCGTTTGTTTTTGCTCTGCCGGTGGTGGCGGTAAAAATGCTGCTGGTAGACAAAACGGGATGGAGCGGACTGCTGACCGACGCGCTGTTGGTTGACGCCGTGTCTGTCGGGGCGACTTCGGTGACGGTTTACAAGCTGTTCGCCGCTTCCGACAAGGAAAGCCTCAAAAACCTGATGAAGGACAATGTTTTCAGCCTTGTCTATTCGCAGATTTTTTTGTTTTCCGACGCGAGAGAGCGTCTGATTGACAAGAGCGTAAAGGCGGTTGATTTTGTGGCGGGAATAAAAGAGCTGGCAACCGAGCTTGCAGGCGTATACGGGGAGGACGCCGACAAGGACGGAACCGCTCTTAAACTCGGCGAGCGTATGGCGGAACTGTTTCCGTCTCTGCATTTTTCTGAAAAGGGAATTGCGGAAATGGACAGAATCTTTCAGTTGTTTTTTGCGCCCGACCAAACGGCGCCCGACGACAAATGAGCGAACCGACGCTGCGGCGCATAAAGCGCCGCAGCGCTTTTTTTGCGGTTGAAATCTACGTCGGGACACAGACGCTCCCGTAGGAAAAGGCGACAGGCAAGGGAGGTCGAGCTTTGAAGAACGGAGAAAATCTGTCCGTTTCCGTTTGACATTTTTCGCAATTGCTGATATAAATAAATGATTGTAAGAAAATCGGTTTCAAGCCAATATGACGACATTAAACAAAAAAAATTCTTTTGCAGAATATATAAAGATATATGCCATGCTGACACTTGCGGGGACGCTTATGGCGCTGGGAATCTATGTCTTCGTGCTGCCCTGTTCCGTTGTGGCTGGGGGCATAGGCGGACTGAGCAACATCCTGTATTATACCTTTAACATACCCGTGAGCATAGGCAGCATAGCGCTGAACGCGCCGCTGCTGATTGCCGCGCTGTTCAAACTCAAAAAGTCCTATTCAGTCAGGACGGTTTTCGCCTGCGTGGTTTATTCGTCGGTGACGCTGCTCTTTGAAAAAATAAATTTCTTTCAGTTTTCGGACAGCAGGATTATCGGCGTGGTAATGGGGGGAGCGCTTTCGGCTGCGGCCATAACGGTTGCTTACTTTGCCGGCGGCAGCAACGGAGGCAGCGAAATCGTAACCGGACTGGTCAGCGTCAAAAATCCCCACGTGGAAATGGGCAAGGTTCTGCTTATCTTCAATCTGGGAGTTTACGCGCTCGCGTTTGCGCTGCAAAGAGAATTGATGCAGGTGCTTTACTCGCTGCTGATGTCATACGTGACCTCCTTCTGCGTCAAAATTTTTATGAACGGGATAGACCCCGTGCTGAAATACACGGTTATAACCAAGAAATCGCAGGAGCTTGACGCGGAACTGTTCAAGGTTTTCAAGAGAGGCGCCACGAATATAGAGGTAGTGACCGAATACGGCGAGCCTACCGACAGAAAGGTTGTTATCGTCGTCATACAGTACCGACAGAATCAGGTGTTCAAGCGAATTTTGCGCAAGGTGGACGAGGAGTGTTTCGCATTTTGCACTTCGATAAACACGGTGTTGAACAAGCCCGATTTCAATAAGAGATACAAATAATATGAAAGAAAAAAAGAGCTTCAAAAAAATATTCAAGCTGGCGTCTACCATTTTTCTTGCCGCGCTGTTCCGCGCGGTGGGTATACAGCTTTTTCTGCTGCCCAACGCGATAACTCTCGGCGGAGCCGTGGGCGTTGCGTCCACGCTGTCCTGGCTTTTCAAGGATACGCTGCCCGACCTCATGGGGGCGTTTCTCGTGGTGATTAACATCCCGCTTGTAATCATCAGCTATTTCAAAACGGGCAAGAAATTCGCGCTGAAAACAGGCATATGCCTGTTGCTTATGGGGGGAATGATGGAGCTTCTCGGGCTGTTCGACGTTGCGTCCCTGGTGGGCACTGTCGGCGCGGGAGAGGACAAGGTGCTTTTCGCTCTTATCGGCGGCGTGCTGTGCGGACTGAGTCTGCCCATGATGCTGTCTATTCAGGCGTCGACGGGCGGCTCGGACATAGTTGCGCTTTTGCTCCAAAGACACAAGCGCGGAACAAACTCCATGCGCGTCATTCTTTACATAGACCTGGCTACCATTCTGGTTGCCGCTCTTGTTTCGCAGTTTTTCATCAAGGGCGAAGGCTTTGACGGCTTTTCGGTGTTCGTGTATTCGATAGCCACGCAAATCGCAAGCGAAATCGTGCAGGAAATGATTTACAAAGGTTATTCCTCGGCAATGGGGCTAAATATCGTCACCTCCAAGCCCGTCGAAGTGTCTGAGGCGCTCAAAACCAAGCTCGGGAGAGGCGTAACCAACATACGGGTGGAGGGCGCGTATTCGCACGAGGAAAAAACAATGGTTATGTGCGTCGTCTACAAGCGGCAGTTGAACCGCGCAAAGCACATAATCAAGGAAACGGACGAAAACTCCTTTGCAACGGTGTTTACGGTAAGAGAAGTAGTGGGCAAGGGATTCAAAAATACGGAAACAGAGCTTGAAGAGGATATTCAGATAGATATCGACGACAAAATGTCCAAAAACTCCTGATTTGCGCGTCCTTGACGGGACGCGCTTTTGTGTTGCAAGTCAGTTTGCGGAGTCGGCAAACCGTCTCAAAACGCATTGTCAAAAATTGTTAATTTTTTGGTTCGTTTTGTATTGACAAAGCGTGCGGCAGGGCTTATAATTATATCGATAAAAATTTATCGATAAACGGACGGGACAATGGAGCAATCGAAATCTATTTCCAAAGCCACATTAATAAGACTGCCGGGATACCTTCGTTTTCTCAAAACCTCCAATCTCGGCGGAGAGGATTACATTTCCTCCACCACGATTGCGGAGGGGCTTAATCTCAACCCCATTCAGGTGCGGAAGGACCTTTCTCAGGTGAGCGTAGCCGACGGCAGACCCAAGCTCGGCTTCAAGGTAAGCGAGCTTATTTCCGACATGGAGAATTTTCTCGGCTACAACAACACGAAGGAGGCAGTGCTCGTGGGGGCGGGGCTTTTGGGAAAAACTCTTTTGTCGTACAACGGCTTTTCCAAGTACGCGCTTGAAATAGTGGCGGCCTTCGACGTCAATCCGGAGCTTGTCGGAAAAACAATCAACGGCAAGCAGATTTTCCCCATGAGCGAGCTTGCGCATATAGTGAGGCGCATGAACATAAAAATGGGTATAATAACCGTTCCCCGAATCTGCGCGCAGGAGGTCTGCGATTTGCTTGTGGGGGCAGGCGTCAGGGGAATATGGGATTTTGCGCCCGTGCATTTGGACGTGCCCGATTACGTGGCAATCAAATACGAGGATTTAGCGACAAGCTTTCTGGTTTTAAGCAATCAGCTGTCGAAAAAATTATCAGAAGAACAAGGAGAAAACAAAAATGACGATTAAGGTGTGTGTGGGCAGCTCCTGCCATTTGAAAGGCTCTTATGACGTGATTGAAAAGCTCAAAGAGGTTATCGACAGGTACGGCGTCGCGGACAAAGTGGAGCTTATGGCGAGCTTTTGTCTGGGCAATTGTCAGAACGGCGTTTCCGCTACCTGCGACGGCGAGCTGCTGAGCAATCTGAGACCGGAAAACGTGGAAGAGGTGTTTTTGCGCGACGTATTTCCCAAGCTGGAAAAATAACGCGGAGGTGAAAAATTATGGGACAGTATCTCGAATTTAAGCCGAGCAGCTGCAAAAACTGCTACCGCTGTCTGCGCGAGTGCCCCGTAAAGGCGATTAAGGTGGTGGACCAAAAGGCGGTCATCATGGAGGAGCTTTGCATCCTGTGCGGAAAGTGCACCTTTGTCTGCCATCAGAACGCCAAGTACGTGCACGGCGAGCTGGAGGAGGTCAAGCGTCTGCTCAAAAAAAATAAAAGGGTGTATGTTTCCGTCGCGCCGTCCTTTGTTTCAAGCTTCGGAATAGAGGATTTCGAGGTGATGAGAACCGCGCTCAAAAGACTCGGCTTTTTCGACGCGGAGGAAACGGCGCTGGGCGCGGCTGCCGTCACGGAAAAGTACGAGGAGCTTTTGAATAGCGGAAAATACCGCAACCTCATTTCGTCGGCGTGTCCCGCGGTAAACAGGCTGATAGAAATTTATTATCCCAAAGCGTTGCCTTTCCTTGCTCCCGTAGACACGCCCATGGTCGCGCATGCCAAAATGATAAAGAAACGCGACAAGGACGCGGTGGTTTTGTTTGTGGGACCCTGCATAGCCAAAAAGCGCGAGGCGCGCGAGAGCGTTCTTATCGAAAACGTGCTCACCTTTGAAGAGCTTGAAATGTTTTTCAAGAGCGAGGGCATAGACCTTAAAAAAATCCAAGCGGAACTCAAAAATGAAGAACGCGGCGCGGAGGGAGAGCTTTCCGCGAGGAATTATCCCATCAGCCGCGGCATAATAAAATCCTTCAAGGACGCGAGGAGCGACTACGAATACATAGCGGTGAGCGGAGTCACAAACGTAATGCAGGCTCTCGAAAGCGTGGACGACCTGTACAACGTGTTTTTGGAGCTTAACGCCTGCGACCACGCCTGTATAAACGGTCCCTGCGCGGTTAAACGCGCGGGCGGCGCGGTGAGGGCGAACATAGCGGTCAGAAATTACGCGCACAAGGGGGACGGCGAGCTTAAACCGGACTCTGAAGGAATCGATTTAAGCTGCAACCATTACGCCCTGAACAATGCCAATCTGTTTGTGCCCGAGCGCGAAATCAAAGCCATTCTTGCCAAAACGGGCAAATTCAGACCGGAGGACGAGCTGGACTGCGGCGCGTGCGGATACGACACTTGCAGGCAGAAGGCGTGGGCGGTTGCCAACGGCTTTGCGGACGTGGAAATGTGTCTGCCCTACGTCAGGGAGCGCGCGGAGAGTATGTCCAACGAGGTTATCATGAACAGCCCCAACGGAATCGTGGTCATAGATTACGACCTGAAAATTCAGGATATAAACCGCAAGGGCATGGAGCTGTGGGGAATCGACGACAGCTGCAAGGGCAACAATCTCGTGGATTACTTCAATCCCACGGACTTTATCCTCGCGATAAGCGAGAACAAAAACCTGGTGCGCAAAAAGGTCAAGGTCGACAAAACGGGCAAATACGCCGAAATGCACATTGTGCTTTTGCCCAAGCATAAGGTTATGTTCGCCATTATGAAAGACATAACCGAAAGGGTCAATTACGACAGCAAACTCAACTCGGTAAAGCTGGAAACGCTGCAAACCACCGACGACGTTATCAAAAAGCAGATGCGCGTGGCGCAGGAAATAGCTTCGCTGCTCGGAGAGACAACTGCGGAAACCAAGGTTGCGCTTCTCAAGCTGAAAAAGACTTTGTCACAGGACGAAAAGGAGGACTGACGCAATGGCGTTTTACCTCGAAAGCGGTTACACCTCTCTCAACAAAAAGGGAGAGGAGCTGTGCGGGGACAAGGTGGAAAGCGTTGTCAACGGCGACTACACGACGCTGGTGCTTGCCGACGGCATGGGCAGCGGCGTCAAAGCCAACATATTGGCTACGCTTACCTCCAAAATTCTCTGCACTATGGTCGCGGAGGACATTCCTCTCGACGAATGTATAGAAACCATTATTCAGTCGCTTCCCGTGTGCAAGGTAAGAGGAGTTGCTTACGCCACGTTCAGCGTGATTCACTTAAACCGCAACGGCGAGGGGTATCTGGTGGAGTTCGACAATCCCCAGGCGATTTTCGTGCGGGACGGAAAGTGCGGCGACCTCGAAAGAGAAGAGTTGAACGTGTTGGGAAAAAAGGTTCACAAGTCGGCGCTTAAACTTAAAGAAAACGACGCCGTTTTGGTCATGAGCGACGGCACAATCCACGCTGGCATAGGCATGCTTCTCAATTTCGGCTGGGAGAGAAAGGAAATCAAGGCTTATCTCGACAACGCCTTGAAGCCGGATATGTCCGCACGGTGTATGGCGTGGTTGCTTGCCAACGCCTGCAACGACCTTTACATGGACAAACCGGGAGACGACACCACGGTGGCTGCCGTCAAGCTGCGCAGGGAACAGAAGGTCAACCTCATGATAGGCCCGCCGGTAAACAAGGATATGGACGAGGCGGTCGTCAACGAATTTATGAGCGGCGACACAAAGAAGGTTGTCTGCGGCGGAACAAGCTCTCAGATTGTGGCGCGCTGTCTCAAAACCGAGGTGAGAGCGGCGTTCGAGTTTCCCGACAAGGACGTGCCGCCAATAGGTTACATAGACGGCATAGACTTAACGACGGAGGGCGTGCTCACCATGCGGCGGCTGCTCACTCTGTCGCAGGAGTATCTGTCGGAAAAGGATTTGCATCCCAAGTTCTTTGCAAAGCGCGACGGCGCGTCGCTGCTTGCGGATATGCTTTTTGAAAAAGCCACCCACGTCAACTTTTTCGTGGGGCAGGGTGTGAACGCGGCGCATCAGGAGCTGCCGATTGACATAACAATGAAGTTGAAGCTTGTGGAGTCTCTTACAAAAAATCTGGAAAAAATGGGAAAGACCGTTTCGGTCAAATACAACTGAAATCGTCAGGCGGTGATTATTATGAGAATTTTCGACACCAACGTACAGGAAATAAAATACAAGACCTTAAAAGAGGTAATCAGGAGCGCTTACGAGGGGAATTTGCAGAGCGCCGCGCTTGACATACCCAAAAAGCTTGCGCCCGGCCCCAAGCCGGAGCTGCGCTGCTGTATTTACAAGGAGCGCGCCATACTCGGAGAGCGCGTCAAGCTGGCGATGGGCGGCGACAGGGACAACCCCAACGTGGTGGAGGTCATACGCGAGGCGTGCGACGAGTGCCCCGTAAGCGGCATTCTCGTCACCGACGCTTGCAGAGGCTGTTTGTTCCACCGCTGCGCGGACGAGTGTCCCAAGGGCGCGATTACCATCGTCAATCATCGCGCGGTCATCGACAAGGAAAAGTGCATAGAGTGCGGAAAGTGCACTCAGGTGTGTCCTTACAACGCGCTCATACATCAGCATCGCCCGTGTATGCGCAGCTGCAAGGTCAACGCCATTTCCATGGATGCCGACAAAAAGGCGGTGATTGACAACGACAAATGCGTGTCGTGCGGCGCGTGCGTCTATCAGTGCCCGTTTGGCGCAATCATGGACAAATCCTATGTCCTTGACGCCATCGATATACTCAAAAAGTCCGACGGCAACAAAAATTACAAGGTTTACGCAATCATTGCGCCGAGCATAGTGAGTCAGTTCAAGTATGCCAAAATCGAGCAGGTCGTCACGGGTATACACGAGCTTGGCTTCCATCAGGTGGTGGAGGCGGCGCTCGGCGCGGACATAACGCTCTACCACGAGGCGAACGAATGGAAGGAAAAAGGATTGATGACGACCTCCTGCTGTCCTTCTTTTGTAAAATATATCGAAAAATATTTCCCCGATATGGTTAACCTCATCAGTCACTCCGTGTCCCCGATGGTGGAGACTGCCAAGCTGATAAAAAAGGTTGACTCCACCGCGAAAACCGTCTTTATCGGACCGTGCGTCAGCAAAAAAGGCGAATACAAGCTGGACAAGGCGAAGGATTGGATAGACTGCGTGATTTCTTTCGAGGAATTGCAGGCTTTTCTTGACGCGCGCGACATAAACGTAACCGTGCTCGGCGAGACCGCGCTGGACAACGCAAGCTTTTACGGCAGAATTTTCGCAAAAAGCGGCGGCATTGCGCAGGGCATGGCGGACGTTGCCAAGGCAATGGGCATAGAGGGAGTAAGACCCGTAAAAATGGACGGTCTGGAACAGTGCAAAATCGGGCTTACCAAACAAAAATTCGGCAGAGGCGACGGAAATTTCTATGAGGGCATGGCTTGCGTGGGCGGCTGTCTCAACGGTCCGCTGTGTCTGACGCACGGTCCCAAAAACGTGCAGGACGTGGACAGATACGGCGAAGAAGCAAAGGAAAAGGATATTTTCAACTCCGTCAAGCTGTACGAACTGAACAAATAACCGCGTCGCAGGCTTATTGCTTGACGACTTTCAAAGAAGCGGACATTCAAGCGTCCGCTTCTATGTTTTTAACTAGATGCAGAAATGAAAAAAAACCGAACATAGCTTTGTTGCAGATTTCACCGTGCGGCAGTGCGGAGGAAAGCCGACGGGCTGTTTGCAAGAGAGGACGACAGACGCGTCAAAAAAGGCGGTTTTCAAAAATAAACCAAAACAAAACAATTTTCATTTTTTGGCAAAATGTTTGGCAAAAACGACATTTTGTAGTATAATGTAGCTGAAACAATGAAATATATCTTTTACGGAGTATATTTATGAGTCGCAAAGACGGAAAATGGGCAAAGTACATTTATCCTATGCTGCAAATGACGCCGCATATCATGCCGCACAGGTGGGATTCCGCCAACTATGCGCGGGCGGACGTCAGGTGCGATTATTTGGACAGGTTTATAGCCAATCAGGCTGAGAAGGGCGAGCACTTTACTTACAACGACATTCTTATCGCCGCCATAGTGAGGATGTATTCGGAAAGAATACAGATGAATCGTTTTGTCGTCGGCAACAAAATTTACGACAGGTACGACCTGACGATCGCTTTCGCAGTCAAAAAGGTGCTCAAAGACAACGCGAGCGAGACGGTTGTCAAGGTGAATTTCGACGGAAGCGAGTCGATTTTTGACGTGAGGGACAAGCTTAAAGCCGCCTTCGAGGACAATTCGGGCAGCAAGGTCAACAACGACCTTGATTTGTTTATGAACAAGCTGCTCAAATTGCCCGCCTGGCTCCTGCGCTTTTTTATGAGCTGCGTCAGGTGGGCGGACAGGCACAACATACTTGCCGGCTCTCTCGTAGAGTTGAGCCCCTTTCACAACAGCTGCTTCGTGACTTTTCTGAAATCGATAAAATGCGATTTTATCTATCATCACGTTTACGAGTTCGGCACCACGGGGCTTTTCGTGGCTATGGGCAAGGAGAAAAAGGCGGCGATTGTCAACGAAGCAAACGAAATCATACCCGGCAAGGTGATGACGGTGGGGCTGACTATGGACGAGAGAATCGCCGACGGACTTTATTACGCCAATACACTCAGATATTTCACGACTTTGATGTCCCGTCCCGAAATGCTGCTCAAAAGGACCGAGCCAAAGTTTACCAAAGAGCTTGTCAACGAGCGTCACGACAGACTCATGGAGGAAAACAGGCAGTATATGCGCGAAATCAAGGAGCGGCTCAAAAGAGAAAAGAAAGAGCGAAAAGCCGCGAAAAAACACAAATAAGGAATGGAGCGTTTTAAATCCGCCCGCAAAATCATAGTATTTTGCGGGCGGTTTTTTTTTACGCTCAAAATTTTGAAGGATAAAGTTAAATTAGAAAAAATCAATCGAAAGCAAAAATTATCGAACAGACATATAATGTCGTAAAATAAATGATTTTGTAAATTAAAAGCGAAAAACGGCTTTAAAAGTAGATTTAGGCGTATGAAATCATGAAAATAAACAATAAAATTACACATCGGAGATGTGTAATTTACAAAAAAAAAAAAACGATGAAAACAAGTTGACAATGTGAATTACATTTGCTACAATTTTTACGATACATTATACGGAAGGACAAAAAGGACGAGCGAATGAGAAGGAAAGCGTGTAATGTAGAGTAAATCATGATAGGAGGCAGAAAGAATGAAGGCAAAGCGAAAGAGTTTGGCGTTGCTCCTGGCGATTGTGCTGGCGATGGTGCTGACAGTGACGCTTGCGGCGTGCACAAAGACGTATACGATTACATTTGACAGCGCGGGCGGAAGCGCGGTAGGGAGCATAACGGTAAAGGGGAAGGAGTCGCCGAGTGCGCCTAATGCGCCGACGAAGGAGGGACATACCTTCGAGAAGTGGATAAAGCCGAACGGAGACGAATTTTTGTTCGGTACGGACACGGTCGAAGAGAATCTAACGCTCACGGCAATATGGAGCAAGAATACATATACCGTGAGATTCGTCACGGGCGGAGGCACGTCTATAAGCCCGCAGAGCGTGGGATACAACGAAAAGGCGACGCGTCCCGACGACCCTAACAAGAGCGGAGAAATTTTCTGCGATTGGTACAAGGACAGCGGCTATAAAGAGCTTTTTGACTTTGAAACTGCAATCAAGTCCGACACGACGGTATATGCGAGATTCGAGCTGCCGTCGATGTATACATATAAAGTGAGCTTTGCGGGGACGGCAGTCGCAATAGCGGACAGAGAGACCAACGAAGCGGGAATCCTGACCAACCTGCCTAAACCGGAGGAAAGCGGAAAGGTATTTGCAGGCTGGTGGATGAGCGACTTCGAGGACGCCGGAAAGCTGACCTGCGAATATACGGGACAGGTGCTTACGCAAAACGTTACGCTGTTTGCGGTATGGGAGAGCGAGAATCCCGAGGTAAGCGTAAACGAGAGCGGAGTATACTGGGCGAGCGAGGGAGTAAACGTAAGCTACCGCGTGGAAATAACGGCGCCCGACGGAAACAAAGAGACAAGGACGTTGGGGACGACGGAATACGCTTACGATTTCGCCTCCAAGGAAGCGGGAGAGTACAAGGTAGAAGTAACGTACAACAATAAGACTACGACGGTCTACTACAACAACAAGGCGCTGTCAAGGGTGTCTGTGTTTGAGGTGGACGGATTTGTGCTGAAGTTCAACAAGGTGTTGAATGCGGAAAAGTACCTTGTGACGGTCAAATGCGGAAACACGAGCCACGAGCACGAGATGAGCTTTACCGACATGGAGACGACAAGCGGAGAAATAGACTTTACGCTGTGCGAAATGACGGAAGAAGGGATTGTGTTTGTAGTCAAGGCGGTAGGAGAAGGGTACGTAACGAGCGAATCGGAGGAATACGTATTCGAGAGACATCTTGACAAAGTAACGGGACTGAGCGTGAAAGCCGAGGACGAGACGATAATCTGGAACAACGTAGCCAACGCGCAGTATTACGAGTACCAAGTAAACGACGGCGAGTGGATAAGATACGACGGAACGGTGTCTTTGAAGGAAATGGCAGCGGGAGCAATCGTGGTCAGAGTGCGCGCGGTGGCGCACGGCTACAACAGCTCGGAGGTAGCTGAATACACATATACAAAGACAAGGCTTGCAACACCTTCCAAGGGAAGCATAGAGATAGACGGAACGACGTTGAAATGGGGAGCCGTCGCGGGAGCGGTGAGCTACACGGTAAGTATAGACGGTGTGGAGCATCTTGTGGAGACAGGCAGCAGCATGGAGCTGCCCGACGGAATAGATTGGACGAACATGCAGATAAGCGTGCGTGCAAACGGAGCGACGGAGGCGGAAAATTCGCTTTACTCCGACGTGACGGAGTTTGCCGCTACGCTGGAAGGGAAAATAGACTACAACGAGGGATATTTGGAATGGCCGACAATACTCGGAGCGAGCAAGTACGCAGTGAGAGTAAACGGCAAAGATGCGGTCGAGGTTTTGAGCACGGCGACAAGGTACAAGATAAGCCTTGACAAAGAAGGAACGAACGTAATAGAAATCTGCTACTATGACAAGGCAGGAGAAGCGTCGGAATGGGCGAGACTAGATGTTACTGCGTATAAGGTGACGCTCAGGTACAACATAGAGGGGTACGAGAGCTACGCAACGCTTTACCGCGCGCAGAACGACCCGTTGGAGCTTCCCGCCGACGAAGTAACGCTGGTGGGCTACGACTTCGACTACTGGATGGAGGCGAGCAACGGAGTGGCGTACACAGGGACAAAGCTTGAAAAAGCGGAGGACATGACGCTGTACGCGCACTGGACGCCGAAAGAGTATACGGTTACGTTTGTCGTTGCAGGCGGAACGATGAGCGAAACTACGTTTAAGGTAACTTACAGACAGGGATACGAGCTGCCCACTCCCGAGTCGGACATTGCCACAAAGACCTTCTTTGGCTGGTACGAGTCTCCCAACAAGATGGGCGTAAAGTACACCGACAACACAGGCGCGGGCACGGGCGTGTGGATGGATGCGGGAGACAAAACGCTTTACGCCGGCTGGGTTGACGTGTTCGAGTTTATAAAGACCAAGCAGAGCATAGGCGGCGGACAGTCCATAGAGGGCTATTCGGTCAAAAAGGGCGAAGGCATAAGCCTTTTGACAGAGGTCAAGATACCCGCCGAGTATGACGGACTGCCCGTCATAGACATAAGCAGCGGCGCTTTCCACAGCTGCAGAACGCTGAAAAAGATATCTATACCCGACACGATAAAGAATATAGACTACGGCTTCTCCGGCGGAAATTCCACAGGCTCGCCGTTCTCTGCATGTTCTAACCTGGAGGAAATAGAGGTTTACGCAGTAAATCCCGACGGAGTCTATGAGACAAGATATACGTCCATTGACGGCGTGCTGTTTGAATACAGAGACACGGACAATTTGAGCGATTTGCAGCTCAATTATATGCCGGTGTCAAGGAGAGGCGAATACGAAATACCTTACGGCGTGACGGTGCTGCCCACAGAGGCGTTCGGGGACGTAAATTATCTCACTTATATCAAAGTGCCTGCTACCGTGACGAGGATTGACGAAAGAGCTTTTGCCGCGCTATACCTCGAAAAAATCGAGTTCCTCGCGCAGCCCGACGGAGAAACGGAGCAGACTTTGTCACTGGACGATTTGGCTTTTTCGGGCGCGTCCAACGTAGTTGAATTGGTGCTGCCCACGCGTTTTGATTTCAGCTCCAAATATTTCTCTTACATGACGGATTTGGAGAAGATTTCCTTTACAAACGACAATTGGGATTATCGCGCGATTGACGGGCTTGTGGTAAACAAGGCGGTGGACACAATCATTTACGCGCCTAGAACCTTCTCGGGAGAAGGCGGCGTTTTCACAATCCCTAACGGCATAAACAAGATTGCGGACAACGCGTTTTCCAATGTTTACGCGATGACAACCAGCACGACGGGCTGGTACGGTTGCAAAAACATAACCAAGCTCGTTATTCCCGGATGGGTGACGAATATCGGCGAGGCCGCGTTCAGAAGCTGCTCCAATATAACGGAGATAGAGTTTTTGGGAGACGAAAATTCCGCGTCTCTGAGAATAGCAGCGCGCGCTTTCCACGGCTGCAACAGCATAAGCAAGGTTACTCTTCCCGTCAATCTCGTATCGCTGGGCAAATACGCCTTCGGTTACTGCGCAAATTTGACGGAGGTCAACGTGCAGGTGACGGCGGGTACGGTCGAGTCAGACGGAACTATGCGCTGCACCGCGCTTGAAACGGACGCTTTCAGAATCGACCTCGATTGGAACACGGCAAATCCGTCGAGCGGTCTGACAACGAGAAAACAGTATACGGTCAGAAAACTCACCATAGGCTCCAAGGTCGGAATATTCGATATTGGCGGCGTTTTCGGAAGCACGTTGCAGAACGTAGAAATCGACGCGGCAAATCCCAATTTCGCGTCCGAGGACGGCGTTGTTTACAACAAGAGCTTTTCTGAAATCATGTTCTACCCTTCGGGCAAGGAGGGAGCCTTCACTTTGCACGAGGACGTTGAGACAATCAATGCCGGCGTCTTTGCGGGAGCGGCTTATCTTACCGAAATTACTTTGGGCGCAAAGGTCAAAATAATCAGCGAAAACGCTTTTAACGTAAGCTCTTACAACAGCGGGTTGAGCAGCTCCGAGCAAATCAAGTCTATGCTTACAAAAGTCATATTTGCGACGGAGGTTGCCGAAGGTCATACGTTGAGCATAGGCGCGTCGGCGTTTGAAAGCTGTGCGGTATTGACCGACATAGTTCTGCCCGATTACGTTACCGAGCTTGGCAGCCGTGTCTTTGCAGGTTGCAAGGCTCTCACGGAAATGACGATTCCCGGAAGCGTAAAGAAAGTGGGCGACGAAGCGTTCGCCACCTGCCACGGTCTTGTAACCGTGACCTTCGAAGAGGGCGTGGAGCAAATAGGGCAAAAGCTGTTTTCGAGCTGCAAAGGCTCTCTTACCACGGTCAATCTGCCCGCGTCTTTGACTGTCATTGCAGAGGGAGACGTTTCGCCTTTCACCAATATGTTCTACGATTGTACCGGCATAGACAAGGTGAACATCGCCGAGGGGAACGCAATGTACGCTTCAATCGACGGAGTGGTGTACGGCTATTCTCTCAAGGGAGAGGAGGGCAGCGAGGAAAGCGTGCTGACCGACCTGCTTTACTGCCCTGTGGGCGCGAGCGGCGTTGACGGCGTTGTGGACATCCCCAAAACGGTTGAACGCATTTCCGAAGGCGCGTTCAAGAACAACAAAAACATAACGGAAATCAAGTTCTCCGAAGGCATACTCGGCGATTTGGATATAGGTACCGACGCATTCAGCGGCTGTCAGAAGCTTGCTACAATCACGCTGCCGCGCGGCCTTACCGTCATGAAGACGGGGCTGTTCAACGGCTGCTCCTCGTTGGTCACGCTCACCATACCCAACACGGTGACAGAAATGCAGGTGAACATATTCAAGGGCTGCTCCAACCTCGAAAACATTATTTTTGAAGAGGGCAACGAGAGCACGCCGCTTCGTATGGCGGACGGAAGCTATAAAAACACTTCGACAGGCGGCGCGCCCGCATATTCAAGAGATACCGTTTTCAACGGCTGCACCAAGCTAAACGTAATCGCGTTTCCCAACAGATTGGAGAAAATCCCCGCGTATGCGTTTTCTTGGGACAACGCCCCGAAAGAGCTTGTTCTGTCCGAATCCGTTACCGAAATCGGCGAATACGCGTTTTATAACACTTATTGGTATACGGGAGGTTCAAGTGGTTACAAGTACGTCAGCAATCTTAAAAAGGTCGGCTTTGCAGACGGCGCGACTCCCGCGCTTAAAACCATAGGCAACTGTGCATTCTACGGCTGCGACAGTTTGGTTTACTTCGATTTTGCCGACAGCATAGAAACCATAGGCAACAATGCTTTCTACGACTGCGACGCTTTGACGTCGGTGGTATTCAATGTCGAAAGCAGCAAGCTTACGACCATAGGCAACAGTTCCTTTGCGCAAAACAAGCTTTTGTCAAGCATTGTTCTGCCCAATTCGCTCGAAACGATAGGAACTTCGGCTTTCAGCTCCTGCACGGCTCTGACGAACGTGAGCCTGCCTCTCAACGGCACGCTTAAAACCATTGAAGCCTCCGCGTTTTCGGGGTGCAAGGCGCTCGAAACAGTGTCGATACCGGCAAGCGTCGAAACGCTCGGCGCCTCCGTGTTCGCGAGCTGCACGTCGCTTTATCAGGTCAAGTTTGAAAAGTTCCCCGTCGAGCATCAGAATGCGGGCAAAAACTCACTCGCGTCGATAGGAGACTCGGCGTTCAATCAGACGGCATTGACGTCCTTCGCTTTGCCCGACAGCATTGCCGAAAACGGCACGACGCTCGGCGCATCGCTTTTCAACAAGGTGAAAACGCTCACTTCCATCGAGCTTTCCGCGGCGGTCGTCAGCATCGAATCCATGATAAAGGGTTCTTATATCATCGAAATCAGCATACCCGAGGACAGCCGTTATCTGAATGCGGACGAAACTCTGCCGCTCATTTACAACAGCGACGGCACTATGATTCAGTTGACCTTCGGACCTCTGGGTGATGAAGAGGGAGTGTTCAGAGTGCCTGAAAACACAACCGTTATCGGTGCAAGAGCCTTTTCGGGACAGTCCTTCAAGAAAATCATTCTGCCTTATACCGTCAGGGAAATAGGTGAATACGCGTTTGAAAACTGCTTCAATCTGGAGGAGGTTGTCGTAGAGACCGACCTGACCTCGGGCGAGGGAGGCTATTCCAACCTGAGTACGGTGGGCGAAGCGGCGTTCAAATATTGCTATTCGCTGAAAAAAATCGACCTTTCAAGAACGCGGATTACCCGCCTGCAAAAGGAAACCTTCTATCGTTGCGAGTCGTTGTCTGAAATTCTTTTGCCGGACACGCTGGAAATCATCGGTCTGAAAACGGATTCTCTGTCAAGCTCCTCGTCAACCTCTTCTGTGTTTTACTACTGCGAGTCGCTTAGAAGCATAAAGCTGCCCGAAGGGTTTAAACGCATCAACGGTTCAAGTAACTTCAACTATTCCGGACTGGAAGAGATGGTTTTCCCCGAAAGCATGGAATTTGTCGCCGACGACACCTTCCAATATACCGAAAACTTGAAAAAGGTGACCTTCCAAAGCGCCATGGAATGGAAGACAAGCAACAGCTACGGCGATATTTTCTCTTATTCTTCAGTAGAGGAAGTGATTCTGTCGGACAAGATGACAACGCTGTCTCCCAATATGTTTGACAACGCGAAGCAGCTGAGAATAGTGAGCTACAACGACTATGTTATCAAGAATCAGGCGGACTACGAGGCGGGCTTTGAAAACGCGTTGCCGCCGCAGGTGACGGTTGCGCCTTACGAGCTGTTCAACAATTGCGAGTCGCTGAAAAGCATGGATATGTCCAACATAACGAGCTATGCGTTTTACAGCAGTAGCAGCACCGGCAATTACAACGGAGTTTTCTTCGGCTGCACCTCGCTTGAAGAGGTCACGCTGAACAGCACGCTTGACGCCATTCCCGGCAAAATGTTCCTCAACTGCACGTCGCTCGTTTCAATCGACCTGCCGGACAGTCTGGCCTTCCTCGGCAGACAGGAAACATTCAAGAACACGGGACTGGTATCGATAAAAATTCCCGCAGGAGTCAAAGGCTTCGGCAACACAGCCGATTCTTGCTCGGCAACTCAGACTGTAAGACTGTTTGAAAACTGCGCGTACCTCACGACGATTATCATGCCCGCAAGCATGACGGACTTTGAAATAGGCGGCTACGTGTTCACCGGCTGTACGGCTCTCAAAACGATTAAGGCGGGAGAAAACGGCGAAGACAACGTGCTCCCCGGAGTAACCCTTGTCGGACAGTACGCTTTCACGGGTTGCGCAATAGAGTCGCTTGAATTGCCCGACGTGGATACGGTAGGCACATATGCCTTCGGCGTGAAATCAGCGGATTTCAACAAGGGTACTTACGCAACCAAGTTGCAAAGCATTTCGATGCCCAAGCTGACTTCGTTTAATACTTATCTGTTCTCTTACGCTACCGAGCTGAGTCAAGTCACTCTCGGCGACGACGCGGAGGCGCTGTCAAACTATATGTTCAACGGCTGCGCGTCTCTCGAAACGATTACGCTTCCTTCCAAGCTGACGTTCCTCGGAACGTATACGTTCAGAAACAGCGGTCTGAAAAACATCGTTATCCCCGACGGCGTCAAGCACATCGGTTCGTCCAAAGGCTCTGCCGCCGCGGCAGGCACCAAAGCATATGTGTTCCAGAATTGCGCACAGCTGACAAGCGTCACGCTGCCCGCAGGACTCATGACGCTCGGCGCGTATGTGTTTGACGGCTGCTCGTCCCTCTCCGCGCTGACTTACAGCGGAAACGCCGACGAGGGAAGCGCTCTTCCTTCGACGGTTACGGTGGTAGGAAACTACGCGTTCAACGGCTGCTCTTCGCTTGAAGAAATCAATCTCGAATCCATTA
>ENA-UOJO01000930-UOJO01000930.1-human-gut-metagenome-genome-assembly--contig:-P57-NODE-930-length-41096-cov-8.403962_pt1 | contig 41096 bp, 40 predicted proteins | sample MGYA00242351_ERZ723898 | MGnify/ENA metagenome assembly ERZ723898 | reverse complement strand
GGAGTGACCTAGATTTCAATGAGCCATGTGACCTAAATTTAGATTAGCATAAACAAATGGTCTAAACAGTTCTCTTAAGGAATCTGACTTCGACCAATCAATCTTAGAAACAAATGTTCCAAATGAGCGCATTGCATTTTTAGGATATCTGACACTGAAAAATGTTACGACTGTTGCTTTATTAGCTTTATTGGTCTGTTTCAATTCTTCAAGAAAATTCTCCTTTAGATTATCAATAAACCTGATAACTTCCTGAGTAATCTCTGCTTCTTCAGGTATATCACCTAATGCGTTAATTATCACTCTTTCTAATGCCCCCTTCTCATTTGCAGGAATGACAAGCAAATATGTACCAATGGATTTAGTCTGACCAAATGAATCCACAATGCTATTCTTTATCCATTGCCCTGCTCTGATTGAAATTATTTCAAGAGAATTATTTATATTTCTTGCTATTTTAGCATCCGTTTCTTCGTCTCTGTCAGTTACAACCATAATTGAAGCTATATCTCTTTCGACAATCATATCATTCACACGATGTTCTTCCACAAAATGAGCAAATTTTCCATTACCCCCAACACCACATAATACAAGTTCATTATCTTCTTTAGAAAGACTCTCTATGTGCTCATGCTCATCAAGCGGAGTAACGCCAAGTCTATTGCTATTCTCATGCTTCCATCCATATACACTTTGAAGAAAATAACTGATGAGCTGTACATCCGATACGCCTTCTACCAGCATAAGTTCTGTCATCATAGGCGCACCTCAAATTCAAATACTTTTCTGTTATCGTATACATATTTTCCTGAAACATTACGTGCCACTATATTACTTCCATCGTCGGAATCGATTCTTTTTAATGTAATTACCCTGATGGGGTCATTATCACTAATATTATTATCATAGTTTCCATATCTCAATATAGCGTCAATCGCCTCAATGCTATGAGTTGCAATAAACAGCTGAACATTCAGCTTATCTGCAAGAGCAAATACAACAGGAAACAGAGTATCAAAATATTTTTTATGCAAACCTGTTTCTATCTCATCAATCAATAGGATGGAATCTGTGGCGTCTACCATCTTGTTTAAAATAAAAAGAATTTTTTTTATGCCATCGCCATAAACAGAAAAAGGCATATTGACCCCCTTGTTCGTAATAATTGTTTCAATAAAAGTTCCATCATCTGCCTTTGTATAGCATATATCTGCAATAGAACTATCAAACTGTTTCAGAACATTTATTGCCAACTGCTTATAATCAGGTATCTCCACTATATTTTTAATCAAATCATAACGCAAATGACCAAATGAGGGAATATAATGCACTTCTTTCTTTACCAATGGTCCAGATATTCTATCATCCAGAGAAGTACAACTTATATTATTTTCGTATTCTTTTCCGCGGTTTTGTGTAGCAATACTTCCGGTAAATACTCTTGCCGTATCCGGAATATATGGTGAATTCAAACGATATTCTATCTTTTGTCGTGGAGACATTTTAGAAATCTGAAGAACTTCATCACCCGGAACACTTTTCTCATTGCCACTCAATTGGAATTCAAAGGGACCATTATTTGTATGCGCATATATATCAAATTCCAATCTATCGCTGCTATGCTGAATATTAAACATTTTGATAAATGAAGTATAAAAGCTATTATTCGGCTTCAGTATAGTTCTCTGATTGATTACATTCCTGACATAGCTTAGCTGTGGTTTTGCAAACAATAACTGAATTGCCTCTAAAAATGTAGTTTTTCCACTATTATTATCTCCAACTATAAGGTTAATCTTTGAAAAATCCGAAACCGTTAGCTGCTTAATACCTCTGAAATTATTTATTTCAATCGAATTTATAACTGTCATTATTCGTCCCCTTCCAGATTCTCAAAACTTATTACCAATCTTGTGTGTGTTGCTGTGGCAATTTTCTGTAATGTTTCTATCTTAGGAACAACCTTTCCATTCTTTATCTTACTTATGTTGGATTGAGACATATTGGTTATCCGGCATAAATCCTCCTGCGTAAAATTATTTTCGTCCATCACTCTCTGTATCTCGTCTGATATAGTATCCAAAACCTCACGCAATGAAACCTTCTCATCAATTATCGGCTCATCCTTATGTTCAGAATCAGGCTTTTTCAAGTTATTAATCTGTTCAAATATATAACTCAAATCCGTACTGCTCATAATAGCCACCTCCTTTATGTTAAGTATAACATATTTTATAGAAAAAATACATTATATTGTCACATATAACATATTTTAATTTTATCGTAGCTAAACATGTCATGTGTGACATATTTTTACAATATTGAAGATAAGCATGTCATTCATAACATCAATAATTACAATTTTCTAATATAATTCAATCAAATATATCATCAATGCCACTGTGATTCTATGATATACAACGCCAAAAGCTTCCGTCTTTTAGACATAAGACACTGCACCCAATAATCTTTCTCTCTTTTCGACCAATAATCTTCATAATGCACTACTCTATCATAAATCGCCATATATTAAATAATATTGCTCTGTTTAGCATTTTATATATCTTTCTATTATTATAATTCGCCAATAATGTATTTTTATATCTTTTACACAATATTCATAACATATTTTTACACCAATTTATAACAGCTAATACACCATACGAGCTTCTTATTTTTTGTAGAATTCATTTGTAGATGTATCTTCCACATAATTAAGACTATTCACCATATTTACTACTTTCTGATACAACATCTTGAATTCTTTGCTCCATTCTGAATCCTCAGGCATATATGCATCGCACACTGCCATTACATTAAGAATGTACTCTAATAATACCAAAACTTTTTTATCATCCAACCCTTCTTTTATATCTTCATTTATTATTCCTAATCTTTCTCTCATCTGTTTACTTGATGTAACATATTTTCTATTTTTCCATAAATGTATACATTCTTGGTCGAAATAATCTTCAATACTATAATTAATATTGAAACCATAAATCCTTGCTTCATTAAAAAGATTCACTATCGTTTCGATCTAATATTCTAAATTCATTTCTTCTTCAAATATATCAAAAATATTTCTTCACACTTTTTTAGCACCTCCATATACAATAAAACCCCATCAGACAGATTTCTCTATCCAATGGGGCTTATATGTCATATCGTCTGATTCAACATTATTATATTATTCTCTTACATCAAACTCTGCATCGTTTGGTGTAAAATTGACGTATTTTTGTAATTTTACAAATTTCCACCAATAAGGTACATCTCGTTTTTAGTACAGCTTTGCACCTGCTGGAATGTGGTCATCAACCATAAGAAGATGAAGTTCTTCATCCTCTGAATCCTTAAGATTGTTTACTGCTGAAAGTAACATACCACAAGATTCAATTCCCATCATCTTTCTAGGTGGAAGATTTGTGATGGCAATAAGTGTCTTTCCAACAAGCTCTTCTGGCTCATAATAAGCGTGGATTCCGCTTAAAATAGTGCGGTCTGTGCCTGTTCCGTCATCTAAAGTAAACTGTAATAATTTCTTTGACTTAGGAACTGCTACACACTCTTTTACCTTAACAGCTCTGAAATCTGACTTACTGAATGTATCGAAGTCTACTTCTTCCTCAAATAAAGGCTCAATCTTTACGTTAGAGAAATCGATTTTCTCCGGCTCAGCTTTTACCTCTTCTGAAGGCGTAGAACTTATGCCATTTTCAGCCTTTACGCCACCGATGCTCTTCATCGTCGGGAGCTTTTTCGGTCGTAGCTTACCTTACTTTATTATCATTTAAACATGTTTTTACTCTTCCCAAAACATCTGTGCGTTTCTTTGATATTCTTTGCGAAATCATAGCACTTTTTGGTCAAAAATTGGTCTTTTCCATTTTTTTTGGTCAGATGCATTTGTCCTCAACCATAGAGGACTCTTTTCTAAAATACATTCATGTTTTTTGCTAAATTTTCAAGCGATTCTCTGGTAACCTCGGTATTGACTTCGGCATAAATGTTCATTGTTGTTGTGACATCTGCGTGTCCCATCACGCCCTGAATTACCTTAACATTTGTTTCCTTTTCACAAAATCTCGAAGAAAGGTATGACGGAAGATATGACACGAGAATCTCGGAATCATAATAGGTTCTCTCTTCTGCTTTTTTACCTTAACCTCTTCTTCTGAATTGTGTGCATCGACGATTCTCTTAATTGCTCTGTTCACTGCTGCCGGATTGTGCGGCATTCCAAACCTGTTAGTAAAAATAAAATTCGTCATGCCATCAACATTCTCTTCGCAAAAACCTTCATCCTGCTGTCGTTCCCATTCTGATTTCAAAACCTCATACACCGGTTCCATCATTGGTATTTCCCTCATACCTGCCTCTGTCTTAGGTTCTGATACACGGAACTCACATTTAAAGGAATCGTCTGCTCTCGAGTAATAAGTGAGACTATGGTTAATACTGATAATTCTCTTTTCCATATCTACATCATCCCAGCGGATGCCAATCGCCTCTCCAATTCTGCATCCAGTTCCTAACAGAAATGTAAAGAATGGATACCAGTGAAAGAAGAATGGACTGTTTGCTACATACTCCATAAAGGCTCTCTGCTGCTCCACTGTCAAAGCTCTTCTTGTCTTCCTCGAACCTCCATTCCTTTTTTTCACTTCGGCATAAGCACCATCAACGGGATTCTTCCTTATTATATCATCTCTCACTGCCAGCTGAAAAGCCGGTCTAAGAACTGTGTTGATACTCTCTAAGGTATTCACCTGCAAGTGCTGATTCTGAATTAAATCGGTGTAGAAGAATAATACATCCGAATACTTAACATCCTTAATTTTCTTCTTACCAAACGTATCTCTGATGAAATGATTCCATGTATATACATAATTGGCATATGTGGTACTTCTTAATTCCGACTTAGTTGATATATACCTGTCAAACAAGAAATTTACATCTGCCGAACCTGCTGTATATACATCAAGTCCATCCATCTGGTCACGAACTAATTCTTCCTCTTTTTGTCTAAGTGTAACCAAGGACTTCGCATATATGGTTCTCTGTTTGCCTAATGGGTCTGTATAAATATAAGAATATCTTCCATCCGACTTACGATAATGCTCGCCTTTCCTTAAAACTCTTCCTTTACCATCTTTTCTACAAGCCATCTTTTCTCCTTTCCAAAGAAAAGAGCCTGCATTACTGCTGTTTGGTTAAAATTTCCCTTTCAACCGCCAGCCTAACCGCTTGCGCTATAGTCATTTTGTGATGATCAGCATACTCAAGCAAAAGATTGTATTCCTGTTCCTTGAATCTTACTGTAACTCGCTTATCAGCGGGCTCATCAACTTTAGGTCTACCCATCTTTGCCATCGTTCTACCTCCATCTGACTATAGTATACTTTATGGCTGCCATAAAGTCAAGTGGATTCTTGCAGACTCTTACAAATTCTTTTTTATACTCTTTTATTTATAGAAATCTTCATCAGTAATGCGAAATGTTTCCAAGTATTCATCTAACACATCAAGATTTACAAGCACCATATGGTTGAGTTTATAACAGGCTCTCGCATCTTTTGCCAACTCCTGAAACTTGGATAACCCCATAGAATACATCTCGGCACCTTCTGCATATCGAACAAATCTTTTTTCTTTTTTATTTTGTTTCCTCATTTTGCATCTCCTCCAATACCATCTTTCTAGCAACGGGTAACAAGTCAAACTGCATAATGAGTGCCCTGTCAATTTCTTCCCTTACTGCTGAGTCCTTAGGGATATATCCGCTTTTACTTCTTATACATCCTTTGGATAATGTCTGTGCATCCTCCGGCATAAAGTCTGACTGTTTTCTGAGGTTATAACCTCTCACATCGGAAGGATTAACAATTACATGCACCGGAATATCCTTTATTTTACTACTCAATGGTACAACCGACACTTGTGGTGCGCGAGCATGGTTCGATGCGTCACACGAAATGATAATCCCAGGTCTTACTCCACTTTCTACTCCATGAGGATTATGCCCAAAGTCCGCATACACAACATCAAACTTGTTATATTTCTTATAAACCTTTTTATTCTTCTCCATCATTACAATTCCTCCTAATATTCATGTCCAATCTGCCTTCATCAACGGTTACAATAATTCCGCCGGCATCAATGATCTGTCCAACCTTATAAAATGCATCCGGAACACTGTTTGATACAGCTGCCATATTTGCAACAACTACACCATCAACACGCTTGTCTCTAATCAGCTTTACAATCGCTGCCCACTGTCTATTGACATCTCCCTGAGAGAATCCATGTCTGCGCTCTGTTCCTACTATGCTATATTCTTTGTTTTTCACATATTCTCGAATGTATTTGCTCTGCTTATCTTCAAGAAAATCCACTTTTTCCAGAGGAGCCTCGACAGATAAGTATTCAATACAATCAAATATTTTTCTTTTCTTTTTTCTGCTCATCGTTTTCCTCCTCTACGCAGAAACCATTTCTGCCTGATCTAACATGAATGAAAAAGTTTTGAAAAAGTATTCTCTCTGCTTTTCATCCAAATTGTCCAGTCTCTCATCAATGGAATACTTATTTCTAACCGGTTTGATGTTTAATACTGTATTAGCATCAACCCCAAATGCTTCCATAATGCCATACAGATTTCTCATGCTAAGATTTCTGTTACCCTGTTCAATTCTCTTGATATTGGAAACACTAATGCCGGTTTTTTCACTTAACGCTTCCAATGTATAAGTACTCTTCTTGCGTAATGCTCTTATACCCGGACCCACTACAAACCCATCATATTGCATTAGTATTTTCCTCCCTTCCACTGTGCCACAGCCCTGCGTGCCTCTTCCTCTGTGTCATAATGCCCAAGAAGATTTTCATAGGGATCGTAGACATTAGTGCCATCAAAATCTATTGCCAAATATACGTTATAGTCGGGCAGGAAGATTAAATCTTCCTGCTCACCGTTGTGATATGCTCCTAACATCCTGCACCTCCGTCCCAAACTTCACCTTCTGTTTCCGGAGTTACATCAATGATATGAATATTCACATCGTGGTCATCCGCATACCTTACGAATGCCAGCTGGTCCTCATAACCGGTTGCAATATCATCCATGCTTCTTATGAACAGATCATGAAATGACTCCAGTTTCATGATCTCATAAATCTCATCCAGCTGCTCTCTGTCAATGTCTCTGCTGCCATCACGATCCACACTGATTTCAAGGATAAGAAATCCTTTTTCCCTAGCCTCTGTATGCATCTTCTCTGCCATATCCATCGCAATACTCTCAAGCTTTCTCGTCTTGATAAATCCTACTGCCGGGATAAGCTTCTTAACTTCTGATTCACCATTCTTTAATTTTTCCATGTTAGTATCACCTTTCTTCCTTAAGATTTGGTGATACAAGCGCTTGTATCATTACTGCAAGAAGCGTCCCCCTTGCTATGTATTAATGATAAAACAGATTGAATTTTTTATCTCGACCGCTCAAGTCGTGTAGGCAAAAAAAAGACGACCTTGTAAGTCGTCTATGCAAAAACTGCAAGTAAAACATTCTTAGCTTTGGTAACCTCTTCTGGCGAAAGTTCATTTATTAAGGAAGCAAGATCTCTATTGTTAATCTCATTCTGTGTTGTGCCGAACAGTAGATAATCTGTACTTACCCCCAAGTGAGCTGCAAGCGGGATTAGATAATCTGTTTTAATAAGTACATCTCCTGCTTCAATTCGTCTATACTGTTCATAACCAAGTCCAATATAATCCGCCATCTCCTGCAAAGAAATCGACGTTCTCTTTCTGCATTGCTTAATTCTATTTCCGATTTCCCTTGTTCGCTTTTCATCAACAACAATATCTTTATTAACCATAGAGTCTCACCTCCTTTCTTCTACTGAATTTTCTCTAACTAGTGATCTTCATCAAAATTTATTATCCTTACCTCCTGATTATAGGGTACAATATTCTATCAATTTATTCGAGGGCGTGAAAATTCATAAAAAGGCGTAAAAAAAGAATGCACATACCAAATAAGTACTGCATTCTTTACCTATCACTCTTAAAATTCTCTGAAATCTTCTGTAAACCAAGGTAATTCTAATTCTAATGCTCTGTGAAACATTTTATATTGATTACCGAGTTTTATGTGTCTCATGTCAACAAGGCATATTATTTTTCTAACCTTGTCTTGTATAAATTTCAATGCCATATATTGCATGTTTAAGTGAAACACAAATTTATTTTCGTCATAATGTGAATCGTTAAATCGGATTACATCATTCATAACATGCACAAAGTATTTCTTAACATTCTCGTGTTCAAATTCTCTTATTACACGCATATCCTCAATCACTAATCTATATCCTGTGCCTAGTTGATAAATTTCCTCCTCAACTACCTGCTTTATGCCTGTCATTCTCGATTTTTCTGGTACCGATGTTTCTGCAAATAAACCTTCTACCAATATATCAATATCATCAATAGAATCTAATTTTGTTACTCCTCGCATTAGTTCTGTGAATTTCAAATCTATTTTTACTGAGTGTTCCCATAAGTTGTATTTCTTTTCATTATAGTTGCACCATCTCTTAATAATCGCTGTCCACGCATATTCAAACGCTGTGACTTCCCCATCTTTCTCATCTATATTTGATAACGTCGCATATAGTGATATTCTTTTATTGCCCTTGTAGCCTTTGTAACTATTCTCGTATTTCAGTTTTTTCTTTTGCACTTCATGTACCGCCTGTGAAGCAGAGACTACCATAGTAAATGGAAAAGAATCAAATTCTACTCTTCGATAAAATTTCTGCATTAGCCAACATGCTTTTTCAACATCCTTACAATGATCTTGTACCCAGCGTTTAGTACACCCTTCTGAAATAATCTCTGCAAACCATTCTGCGTTTTCTTTAACGAAAGCTGCTATTTTATCTTTTTGAATATTCGCATACATATATTTATGAGGGACAACATCAAAAAACATAGGTGAACTCGGTTGTCCTAATTCAAGTGCATATTTTAAGCTATTATATGAATCTTCTCTTTCACATCTAAGCATAAATCCCTTGTATCTGTGATACGCAATTTCCCAAACAGAATCCTTGTATTGAGATTCTTTTTCCATTTGTTCAACATGCTCCAATGCACTCTGACATCTTGCAACCCGTTCTTCAATATTTGATAATTCTCTTTCTTCAAGCATCATATCTATCGGAATATCTAGAAGCTTACCTATGTATTGAAAAACCGTATTGTAACAATGAAGCAATTGTACATATATCCTGTTTGCCCTTTTAATCTGACTTAATGACAAATGCTTTACTATTTCATTTTTTAATAAATCATTCTCCACAGCAGATGTTGCAACATTTGTATGTTCAATATAATTGGGTACCATTTGAATCCTTGGTTTCATAATATTGTCCAAAATCTTTATTCTTTTATACATCCCATCTTCCGATGGTATTCCATGCTTATCAAGATAATAAAAAAGAAATACAAGTTTATAGTAATCGTAGATGCTTTCCTTGGGAACTTTCTTTTCTTCAATTCCAAAATATTTTTCAATCTTTTTTGCCACGCCAGCTCTATCAGTAAAGAGCATCTTTTTTATTCTATTTTCTTCGCTTTCATAAGATATGTCTCTATTATCTTCACTTTCAAGTACAATGATATCCCTTATCATATCTCTTTTTATCAGTTTCTCAGGGGCATCTGTGCGATATATTATATTAAAATCCTTTGTATATGCAGTATATTTATAATACTCGCCTATTTTATTTTCTCTAACCAAAAAGTAATCAAACGATAGTGTCATATCATAATTTAGCATAATAACCATTTTGTCTTTTATGGACTTCGCATACCAATATTGATAATCAGACATATCCGAATAATCGAACTGATTCTTTATCTCTTCAATTATTTTCGCGTATTCCGTAATAACAGTTCCGTCTAAAATCACATCATTTCCTTTTTCAAAATATTCTACTACCTGCATTGCCTTTTCTTCATCATTATTGCCCGTTGGTATTATATTAGCCGTTTTACTGTTTTCCAATTCCTTTATATCAACAAAAATTATTGCCATATAATTTCACTCCCCATATACCACTTCTGCTATAGTCTTTATTTTTGTCAGTTTTATTTTGTCATTACCTACAATCCTTGCAATACTTTCAAGCTCCGTCTCTATATCTTTTCCAAAGATAAGATAATCCGTTGATACCTCCAATGTGGGAGCTATCGTAAATAAATATTCCATTTTGCAAGGGACTTTCCCATTCTCAATTCTTGATAATTGGTCTTTTCCTATACCTATTATATCGGCAAAATCAATAGCTTTATACCCTTTTTTTCTTCTCACAATCTGAATTCTTTTTCTCATATCTCTCATTACTTCATCTGTAAACAACTTAGTTTCCTTCATTTTATGATTCATCCTTTCGCTTTCTGGCATTAGAAACGCATAAGGATGAAAATTTACTCCTGTTTTTCAAAAAAAGAACGCAAGAGAAAGTCCAGTCCTTAACTGGTTTCTTTCCCCTGCGTCCGTGGTGCTGTCACACAATAGTGCCGCCCTTATCAGGTGGTGCCATCATTTAATTGTTATTTGTTCTATACTCTGAATACTCCGTTTTCGGAGTGTTCAATCAACAATTGTTCCGTGTAATGCTTCAATCGAAGAACCCTTTTACACTTCTCACACTTAAGTTCAAATCCTCCTAGATTCAAATCTACATTGTTACCTGTAACATAATAATTCATAAAAAGCCTGTTACAATGACCATTTCTACATCTAATCTCAATCTTTCTATTCAATTCAGTCTGCTCCTTTGCTATACAAAATCAATACTTAACTTTGTACTCGCATAGGAAAGAGAAATCACCTTTGCAAGTCTTCCGGGTGCAGAGTTCCGATGTGACAACTGCCCTGTGTCACCTACACCACTGTGCTGATCTATTGGGAGCAACTGATTGTCACCTGTGACAAATCAGTTATACTCCGGCTCTCTCCATAAACCACATATTGTTATCTTCATAATACAGATAACTCTCTCTACCATTCACAATACAGGTATATCTCATACCCACACCGCCAGCCTTCAGGCTTGCAGCTCTTCGGATGTCCTTAACACGCTGTATCTCATAAACACTGCCATCTGTCCATCGGAAACTCTTCGGGGTAAGTACCCCTTCCTTTGAAAACTCGGCAGTCACATCAACATATACTTTACTGCTTTCCATGTCTACCTCCTGATTACACTATGGCGATTGCTCTCGGAGCATCTTCCCGTCGTCTGATATATCCTAACTCTTCAAGTCTTTTCAAATGTGCATAAACACTTGAAGTTGATGCCAAATTGCAGATAACGCATAACTCCCTGATGGAAGATGCGTAACCATGCTGCATTTGATAATCAACGATGCTGTCATACACAAGCTTCTGTCTTTCTGTCAGTTCTGTTCTATTAGTCATTCCGTTCAACTCCTCACTGATTAAAGTAACCATGTGGATGTACTACATGATCCTCACGGGCATTTACTGCGGATAATAGTTTATCCCGATACATGAGCCCTCTCTGACACTGTAAAAACCAAACTGTCTGCGAATATCATCAACTGTTGCATCCACTTTCATCTGCTTTTCCCGAAATTCAACACTGGAGAATAAATCAATCTGCTCCCAATAATTATCCGTTACAAGGTCTGCACCTCTTACGCCTACACTTCTGATAGGCTTTCTCCAATCATAACTTGCTTTAAAAATCTGGTAGGCATACGCAGCAATCTCACTGGTAATGTTAGTGGCATGATCTATCTTTTTCTGACGAGTAAAAGAAAACAATTCATTATCCCTGATACTGATTTCCACCACCCGGCAACGGAATCCATTTTCCCGAAGCCTTGCAGCCACACTCTCCGCCAGAATGTAAAGAACAATTTTCACATCCTCATCATTTTCCAAATCTCTCGGTGTGGTCGTACTGTTACCAACTGATTTAATTGGAGCATGGGTATCCTCCAGCCTGACCGGTGATTCATCATAGCCATTTGCAAATGCCCACAACACACTCCCCATTTTACCAAGATGATTTACAAGAATATGTTCATCCATCCTTGCAAGATCACCGATTGTCTTAATGCCTATTTTCAACAACTTCTGTGTATATTCCGGTGACATAGGGTTCTTCCGCAATTGTCCGTACTTCACTTCCAATGGGATTATTTTTGTGATAAAATATGGGTATCAATTAAAGGCGGTAAATGATAATGAATGATTCATTGCAGTTGAATATGTTTTTCCCAAGTGAGTTGCTGTCAATTAATTCTGTTGACTTTGATGACAGTTCTGTTCATATTAAAATGCAATCTAAGACACATTCTTGCAAATGTCCAGAGTGTGGTCAGGAAACCGAAACTTATCATGGGACATATTTACGCCAAGTTCAGGATCTACCGATACTGGGAAAAACTGCACGACTTCATATAACAGCTCACGAGTATGTTTGTAATAATAGATCATGTTCAAAAGTTACATTTGTTGAAGATTTTGACGTATTTCTCAGCTATTATGGACGTATGACAGAACGATGCGCAGACTTTATTTGTATGCTTGCCATGGAAACCAGTTGTGAAGGATGTGCTCGTATCTGTCGTGCAATGAAACTTCAAATCAGCGGAGACAGCGTGATTCGCCTTTTAACCAGACATTATCGTTTACACCCCGTCGCAAAATGTGGAAGTGCCATTGGCGTTGATGATTTTGCATTTAAAAAGCGTCATACTTATGGAACAATCATTGTCGATGAAGCTACCCATAGACCGGTTGCAATTCTTGATGGACGTGATGGAATGACACTTAAGGAGTGGCTTAAAAATAATAAACACGTTAAAACCGTCACACGGGACAGAGCAAGTGCGTATTCGTCTGCTATCCAGGAAATACTGCCGGATGCCATGCAGATAGCGGATCGATTCCATCTCCATCAAAATCTTTTGGAAGCTGTTAAGAGCACAGTAAATTCTGTGATTCCTGTAGATGTCCTGATTCCTGTAGATTATGGAACAAGTGAAACTGCTACAACTGCCGGAGAGCCTTGTAAAAAAAATGCATTGTGATGTGGATAAACTTCTGAATTACAACGAAAAAAGTGTACAGTTGTATCAAGCAATTCATGAATACTCAGAAGCCGGATACAGCAAACGTGCGATAGCTAAACAACTTCATTGTAGCAGAAATACAGTAACAAAATACCTTGAAGGAAACTATGATTCTTTATGCCACAAAAATTTTTACAGCGGAATGGAGCAATTTTATGATTATATCATCAAAGAGTTATCTTCTGGAGTGAGCAGAAAAGATGTTTTCCGAAGTCTCATTCAAAAATGGTACAAAGGTGGCCAGACAGCAGCTTATGATTACATGAATAAGATTATAGAGCGTTTTCATATTGATATTGCGGTCTACAGGAGTTCTTCAACGGACGCTATTCAGAAAAAGAAAAAAATTCAGAAATATGACCACATATCAAGAAACGGCATCTTCCGTTTCTTATGGATGAACCACGAGATAACGGATCGTCATAAATCATATCTGATGGATACTTATCCGCAGCTTAGGACTCTAAAGTCCTGCATTCAGGAATTCCGGGAGATATTTCAAAAGAAAAACATGCCGTACTTATATCTTTTTATTGAAAAATACAAAAACAGCGATTTGAAAGAACTTTCCCGTTTTGCATCTGGACTGGAAAAAGATTTATCTGCCGTAGAAAATGCTGTAGCTAGCCCTCTATCGAATGGTTTTGTTGAGGGTACAAACAGCAAATTGAAAATGATAAAACGTACCATGTATGGACGTTGTGGCAAGGAATTATTGACCGCTAAACTTATATTGCTAAATGGATAAGACGGACAATTGCGGAAGAACCCACTTGGAACGGAATATACACCATCTGTGCAGATGGCATATCGAATAGCAAATTATTTTCAAGTTGCTCTCCCGGTCCTCTTCCCTGACTTGAACGAAAATACCGATGAGCAGAAAGGAGTCCGTCATGGAACGTAACTATCAGATTATAGCTGTCGACTTTGACGTCACTCTTTGTTTTAGCAAATGGCCCAAATGCTGGAAACCCAATCAAGCACTTATCAATTACCTCAAAAAATGGAAGTCCGATGGCAACAAACTCATCCTCTGTACCTGCCTCGCCGGGGAAGCTCTGTCGAAAGCAGTCGAATGGTGCCGGGAACAGAACCTTGAATTTGATGCTGTAAATGACAACCTCCCGGAAATCGTGGAATTCTATGGCAGCAATAGCCGGAAGGTGACATGTGACTGGTATATTAATGACAGGAATCTATTACCTTGTAAGATGGAGGCGTGATATGCGTCTCCATTCTCCATTCTCTTCATATATGGACTAATTTTTCATTTATCACGTAGTGTGTTTGAGAATTTAATAATAAGCTCCACTTTATTGTATAGCCAAAGCATTAAATCACAAACACTTTGCAGCTTAAGTCTAATATATATTCAAGCCAGCTATCCATCGATTCAGCATTCCACTCCTCATATGCTTCAAATTTCTTATTAATATCATACTCAGAATCAATATACACAGTTCTCTTGGTTACATAAGGTTTATTTTTCACCTTCTCACCATTTTCCTTTAATGTCAAAAGCGTTAGATTACGCAATTCATTAACATCTTCCAATTCTTCGGGCTTAATATCACCCGACTGAGGCGACTGAGAAAAAATGTGTTCAATTGAAACATCTTCAAAATTAATTATCTTACCTTTTTCAGGTTTCGGATTACCTGTCGCGCCTTCGTCATACCATTTGTGATACTCGTTTAAGGTCGCGAACAAATACTTTAACAGTTTATTACTTCCCCTCTCTATATACTTCATAGTTTTTAGTTTTTCTTTAAACAAGTCATCTCCCGCACTTTCATTAATCAGCGTTCTAAGCTGATTTGTCAAGCTACTGATTCTGTATGTACTTGGTTCATTTCTAATTACCAATGCTTCCTTCATAAAAATTTCACTTAACTTCTGATGTTTGTTGTTGCAAATTCCCTTATATCTGAACATGAATTTTTCAAGAATTTGAACCAAATCGCTAAATTTTTCATGACTAAGTTTCGTTGCAGCAATCAGCAATGCTAATGTTATATCATAATCAAGATAACTAATCAAATTTTTTAACCTATTTCTCTCCCACAGGGTAACTGGTTGCATTCCCTCATATGGCCATTCTCCAGACTCAATCGAATAAAATTTCATACTAGCTTCATGCATAGCATCTACACACTTAATAACTTTATCGATTTCCTCATCTGTATATTGAGATTTTCGTTCTTCTACTCCCATTACTTTCTCAATATAATCATCAAATAAAGAATTTGTACCAGCCCTCTTTCCTGTTACAGACATATAATAATATCTTAGAAATCTATCAACCGCTTTACTTTCTCCCGAAAGAATTTCATCCCATTTTCGTAATAAAGAATCCTCATCTGACGAAGAATCTTCTTTTGCAACAATTTCTAATGTCTTAGATTTTAATAAATCTCCTACTGTTAGTCCCATTCCTCTATCATTCAAAACTTGAAACAATGCATAAGCATCCTTCTTAGTTTTTGCATCGATAAAAATAACAGTACAGCTTCTATCTATTACATCCTCAATATCCGCAAGAATATTTAATTTATCCGAAACATCATTAACATCCTTGATTTTTTCGCTAACAAATTTACACATTTTTTCATAAGCTTTTTTTAACTTTTTATGTGATTCTCTTTTTTGTGGTATATCTTTCCCAGAGATAATAGCTTCATAACACTCTTTATCTGCATCCGAAGTTTCTAAATGTCTAACTTTGACAGGGCGCCTATTAATCTCATCCTCATAGATGAAATACTTTCTCTCAATTTTACTTTTACGACTATCAATCAGCAGCTCCGTCTCTTCATCAACGCCCAATTCCTTCATCGTACTATATTGATAATAAAGCGCACAAATAAGCAACATTGTGGTTGTTATCCTCTGTTGACCATCAACCAACTCTCTTTGCTGACGATTAGAACCATCAATTATTTTTTCGACACAAACAATTCCACCAAAAAAATGGTCTTTTTCTTTCTGGTTAATCAACGCCGCTATGTCCGCTATAAAATCGTCGACCTGTTCATCTTCCCACGCATAGTAACGTTGATACTTAGGTATTTCAAACAGTATGTTACGTTCAAAAAGTTTTCCAATTGATATATATGACGGTGTAATGTCCATTATGTTGTTCTCCTTTGTCTACTAAAATTTCAAAAAAATCTTATTTGCGAGATTCTCCTTATTTAGCCAATCCAATATTTCATCTGTAAGACTTAAAATCGTCGCTTTCCCCGCACTAACAAGTCTTAAAAAAGCTAGAATTTCTGAATCCTTGTCCAAATCCAAATCTTCTAGAATCTTGTCCGCTTCATCCATACCCTGTTTTAAGAAATTATAATTATCAATAGTCGTATTCCAGGTTGCAGCCTTTTTTATTTTATTTGCAGCATATGTCGCCCTGCTTTCATCCGGAATAATTCCTTTTACCGTATCTAAAAGATTCAATATATTAACTGTTGCTTTAGAATAATATTCCACCCATTCCTGCCCAATAACAGCATATAATTTCTTCGATTCTGACGAAATATACTGGGTTGTTGCATTATTCGCCGCACCTGCCTGAACAATTTTATCGCAAGCCCCAAGAAAACTCTTCAATGCGCTCACAACATTCTCTGAAGGTCTAAATTCCGAATTTTCCACAGCAAGATTGACTTCATCAATCATTTGTTTCAAGCTAAGAATCAGCTGTTTAAAATTATAATCAGCTGTTGCTTGCTTCTTGGTATCAGCAGAAGCAGTTTCCATTTCACGGACAGTTTTCATATCAATTATGCATTCATTTAATGAATCTATTAGCATACTGTCCCCTCCAATCTTTCCAACACCTTACTGCATTCACTAATTGTGACTTTCTCGTTATCAAATACGTTTTGTAAACCAAACGGATTGTTTCCACCACTAAGCTTTTCTTTTCTCACTGATAGTTCAGCCTGTATCTTTGCCATATCAACAACAACTTTCTTTAACAATTGATTCAATTTCTCTACCTTCCTTATCGGATCCTGTGAAAAAGCCAATATACAGTCCAACGCATTTGTCGTCTTCTGCGCTGCAACAATTTCTTTAATTGCCTTACTTGTTGATGTTGAATATTTTTTCACTTCATCAAATAATTCCTGATCATATTTTCCAGGCAACTTACTATCTTCAGCTGTTCTGTAAAATTCAACGATTTTCTCAACCATATCATCGATATCTTCATCATCAATATCTGTTGTTCCAAAATTGTCCTTAATTGTCGACATTACTTCTCCAGCTTTTGCAAGCTCTTCTTCCTGAACACGCTCCAATCGATCCAATATTTTTTTTAAATATTCTCTTGCTTCCCTTCTTGGTGCAACAGGATCCACAAGATCCATCGTTTCATCGTCAACAGAAAGACGTTCACTTTTAACATTTCTAACCAAAGCATCGAACTGAACACGGTCTAGAAATACTTGTGCATGACTTTCCCCTTGGATAATGTTAAAGTACTGTATAACAGTATTTCGATTAATAACGTCCGCTTCATTTCTTGTCATAATTTCTAATACTGTATTCCACGCCTTTGAATGAGAATTTACTCCAATTCCTCTGATATCATTATCCAATATATGTTCAGATTTAAGCCCATCTAATGTTGTTACTTTAGAAGAACCGAAAAAGATTGATCTATAAAACTCGGCAATCATCGCGTGTTTATAATAATCAAGCTCCTGATTTTCAAATGTTGTTATAGAAGATATCAATTCTTGTTTGATTTTTTCTGTCCATACTTGAACCTGATATACTCTTCTATCTGCATCATCAAAGTTCCAACTTTCCTTACCTAAAACATTCCACTCAAGAAAAGCTTCTATTATAGTTTGGGTTTCTCTGTTTGCCGGAAGTTTATAGAACATTTGGTCTTCGCCCCTTTTTTGACGTTCAAAACCAACTAATCGATTCTTAACTTTTTTAATCTTATCGATGTTGTCCATTGAAACGCCTTCAGCCTGCCAATCAATCGCAGAATACAAATAGGTACAAATATCATTACGCGCATGTGATAATAATTCAACATTACCTGTTGTTGCACCTACATTGATTGTGCCTCCCAATACCCAATTTTCTAATGACTGCAAACTTTCATTTAATTGAGCTCGTTCTGCTTGTATTTTCTTTTCTTCCGCAATCTGAGCCGGCGTTTTTACAACCGTGGTACTTGTAAAAGTTTGTACACTATTAGTACTTACCGGCTTTGTTTTTGTAGGCTTTTCGGCAATCTTTTTACCAGCAATTAAAGGAAATCCCATATCCTCATATACTTGTGTTGAAAGTCCCGAAATATATGTATTTTCACCCTCTTTATATGTATCGGTTGTTGCATCACCCCAGATACACATGAAAAGATACATTCTTTCAAACTGATCATTTGAAACACCTGTCTTTTGAATTGCATCTCTAAGGCTTGAATTGATATTCGTATTAACAATTTTAAAGCCAGGAAAATTATCAAAATTCCATAATGCATCTCTTACTGTTTTTTCTACAACATATCTTAACAGATATCGAGGTGTACGATAGTTTTCCTGTAAAAGGTTGTTATATAAATATACAATTGATCTTCTTGAAAATGGATATAAATTTAATTCTTTTCCTTCCTCTGTAACAGCAACGTCCCAGCCCTTACCTTGCTTAACGTCATGTACAGGCAAAGAATCTCCTGATCCGTCTGAATTAGCCCATGCATCAACTTCATCTTTTGGCAACGACATTGCGTTAAGATATCGTCCCACAAATTCGCATAAATCATTTTCACTAGAACCAAAAACATCATCCGGTATAACAATAAACTGAGTAACTCGATTCTTATAGTTATCACGAAAATTACTCTTATAATACTCGCTAGTTGTTCCAATTATGGAGGAAATTCTGCACATACCATCTTGCTCATTTTCACCAGTATGCCATACAGTCAATACATTTAGTAACGCTTCATTGACACCTGTAAACGCAGTAATATCCTCGATAAGCAAAGTTAATGATTTTCCTTGCCTCTTTAATTCTTTTCTTATTTCCTTAAATACTTGTTCAAAGTCTCCTGGTTCTAACCCTGCACAACTCTGAATTACTGTATCAACCTTTGAGTTAAGATATTTCGCTACGGCATCGGCAACCTCAGGCTCCATATATAACTTTTCAAGTAAACGTACAGCTTTCTTATCACCACCATCATATTGAACCTTATCACAAAAAGCTATATCAACTTGAAAGTCTTCCGGCAAAAATTCTGGAACAACATCGCGATTATCTGGTGTACTGCTTTCTGCTACCTTAGAATAAATTCTTACTATAGGTCCATCATCTGCCATCATACGTGCCTTAAATAACTCATTACTTAAAAGCGGTGCAATTCTCTTCCTATCAGCGTTATTTATATAATCAATATCCTCACCATTATCATCTTCAATTTCAACAATAAATTGATGATAAATAGCATTCATCAATTTGCTTTCACTAATAGTTGATGTCGCTTTTACCAATCTCTCATATAAATCTTTATTTTGAATGGATGCGACCTCTGGCTTTTCTAAAAGCTGTTTGATTGTTCCCTTCAACGTATTGTCACTTCTTCGTACGAAAAGAACAACCTCACTATCTGGTTTCTGCCTTTCTATTTTAGCATCAAACCACCTAATCAAATGAGATTTTCCTGCGCCACTTGATCCGATTACAAGAACAAACTGATGCTGATCCTTTGGATTTAATACAACTCGTTTATATATTTCTTCTTCTGTATACGTTTTGGATACCGCATTGGAATCATACTCCTTCTGCAATTGAATTTGCTTAAAAGGAACATGCGTAGCTAAAAAATCACCATATGAACTGGTAATAGTATCTATTCTTACTACTTCTGATAATCTTTGTTTTGCAACTTCTGAATTCATACTTAACCCCCTATCGTAATATGGGTAACTGTGGTCTCAAGATCATGACCTTGACATGGATGTAATGACCATATTTCTTTAGCATCAAGTCTATGCTCGGCTTTTATTACGCCCAGATCATTAAGCATTCTAATCGCATTTGAAAAACCATAATTAAATGTCTTGGTTTCCACAGCATTATGCAAAGCTATTTTTGCATACGGCATAATAACATCAACAAATTCATCTATCCTATATTCCGTCTTTTTCTTAAGTTTAAGGCTCTCAATGATATCTCTAAGAAAAATAGCTGTATTAGGAAGCAAAATACCTGCGGCACCAGCCTGTGGTTCATGCATATATCCAAACCCCAAGAATGCCATCCAGAATCTCCACGCTCGCATATCATCTTCTATTACTTTTACCCCAATATAACGTCCCATTACATCACTCATTTTCGAAACGCTCTTGTGACCGAATACATCCGTTCCCATTTCCAAATATCCTTGAGTCACCAAATAAAACAAACTGTCAGAAACAAGTTCCAAGTGCATGTTGATGTAATGTCTCATGTTATCCATACTTTTTACAACATCTTTATCTACCGCTAAAGAAATCGTATTTTCCTTAGTATTTATAAGTTGCAATTGCTCTGCAGCAGTTTTGACAGTACCAAAATACGTAGTTTTTCCACCCAGATTCTGCGGCTCAAGCAACAATTTCAACGTATTCTCATCCATCGACCTGCTTGCCACTTCTCTACATAGTGCATATACTCTTTCTGGTATGGCAGACGTTTGCATTCTATTTCCAAACATAATCCTACATCCTTTCTAAAATATAACTATCTATTTTCGGTCCTTCAACCATAGCAGATATTGGCTTTTGAACCTTCTGAATATAATAATCATCTTTGACAATATGAATCAATCTAATATCGTTATTCTTATACTTTCTAAGTGTTGAGCAAAATTCATATGCTTTATCAGCACCAGAATTATATAAAGCAACTACTCCACCAGAAATATAATAGCTAGATCCTTGTGTGCAAAGTTCTCGATATTCCTTGATTCCAATAACCATTACATTGCTCTGTTTATTCATATTGAGAATTAAATCAAAACCATTCTCAATACCTGTATCTTCAACTACAATTATGCTAGCACCCGCACTCACATAACGGTTCATCAAAGAGAAATCATCCGCTTCGCCTAAAACCAAGACTTCATTTTCTCCCTGACACAGTTTATTCAGCTCTGGTGTTATTATTTTCTTAGGCTCTTTTACAGGTAATAATAACGGGAACTTTCCTTCTTCCATCATTTCCGGATACTGATGTTTTGTACAACCACCGCAGTACATAGAAACTTTATCATATGTGGAATAAAACATTTCAGACCAACAAATTCTGTCACTAAATTCTATTCCATTCTTTATTCTCTTAAGCTCTTTTTCAAAGCCAACAGATTCTTTATCTCTTATATCTGTTATGATCTGCGGCACAATTAATGATTCACTACGCAATGAATCATCCAATATATCTATTCGTATTTTGTAACTTTCATTGCTTGCGTCATATACCATTGACTTAATCGAAATCAAATTATGTCTTCTTAGCAAAAGAATCACATATACATTCCATTGAATATCCAGTGCATTTCCCTCATCCGTTCCTTCTTTTGGCTTTACAGATGTATCTATTGTAACCATTCCCTTAAACCATGAAGTTTTAGGACTTTTATACATGTACACCCATCTTTTCCAGATAGTTTCGGGTTTTAATACAACGCTCATTCTTCCATAGGCAGATTCAATATCATCAACTGGATTGATACACATTACACTCAAGCTCACCAATCCATCTCTTCCACCACGACCAAGTTCCTGATAATACTGATTTGGAGTATCTGGTATATACAGATGCAAAACCGTTCTTACATCTCCTTTGTCTACTCCAACTCCAAATGCTGATGTCGCAATAATCAAATCTATTTTATTTTCTGTCCAGTCCTTGATAATTCTTTCTCTCTCATCAGACTTTGTATTTCCAGTGAATGTCTCTAGACTATCAAGACCGGCAGAAACAAGTGCCTTCTTAATTTCTTCAGCTTCTTTGGGCGAATTAATATATACAACCATTGGATGCGGTAATTTCTTTACCAACTCAATCATTTTTCGCCTTTTGTCCGAATAACTCTTCGCTTTTACAAGCATATACCGCGGCTCACGTCTCAGTGCATCACATCTGACTTCAATCCACTTTCCGGTCGTTGCAAACATTTGCTTCAGTTTTGCCACCGCCATTTTTGTATAGGTTGCAGATAATAAAACTGTACGAAGCTGGGAATTAACTACCAGTAGTTCTTTTCTCCATGGTTCAAGAAATTGATAATCAACTCTAAAAAAATTTCCCCATTCAATTACAATATGTGCTTCATCAATAATTAGGCTTTTGAGATATTTTTTAGCATTAGCTTCGGCAATCATATTCACAAATTCAGTGTTTCTGATAAGTGCCTCCGGAGATATAAATAGAAGCCTTGCTATCTCAGCTTTTATAGCATTTCTAAGTGCATTCTTACGCTCCAATTCAATACCACTGTAATAACAGAAAATTTCATTATCGGTATTATGTTTTATATTGTTTTTAGCATTTCGCACCTGATCTATTGCCAATGATACAGTAGGGACAATAACAATTGTTAATCCCTCCTTCTGATATGCCATTGTTTGTGTTATTAAACTTTTTCCACCACCAGTTGGAAGTGAAACCAAAGTAGTGTATCCCTCTGGTGTATTAAGAGCACCAAACACAGCTAATTTCTGTTCTAAAGACTTGAATTCCTTATAGTGCGTCAAATTATAAATGTACGCATTATTTCCATAAAATACCTCTTTCTGTTTTTCCGCATCATTCCCTACCTTCTTTCTTTGGAAAGCCTGATTCACGAAAAAAGAGTTAATATAATTTGGCATTTCGAGACTTGCATAGTACAGTCCGTCAGCATTTTTTATAATGCCATATTCATTGTCCGGAGAAATCATCCCTTCTGGAACTGATATTTCATTCTGAAAAACCAGTAAATAATTTCTTAGAGAACACAAAAAGACATCCTTACTTGCTATTCCAAATTTGTACTTATCAAAACAAATAAGTAATCTTTTGACCGTGTTATATCGAAAGTAATTAATGGCAGAATACTCTCCTAGAATCTCAGGCATACTACCACCAGCACTGCCATTTATGTAGTTTTCAACATAGGTTTCTATGACCTTCGTATCCATTATATCTTCACCATCCAAACGAAACAAGCCGATTCAAGTCTTACTGCCGGTTTTGTAAGACTCTCTAATACAACTTCGTAAATTTCTTTCATTTTGTCATAATCTTCAAGTTCTTGATTATAGTACTCCGAAGTGGCAATCATTGATGTAAGAATTCTATCCATCTCCGACTTAGCTTCTGCAGTATGTGATCGCTCCTTCAGTGCCTTCAAAGCCTTATCTTTGCTAACCTTTCTTGATTTTTTAACCAAATCATCCCATCTTTCTTGCGGATAAGCACTTCTAAAATAATCAATATTAGCTGCTCTATATTGAGAGAATATACGTAAAAATCCCTCATTTCTACTACGTCTTCCAAGGTGGTCTATATCATCTTTACTGCTTTCAAAATCGCGTTGCAACATAAGGTTGAACTCTCTTATAACCTTTTCATCCGCAATATCACCCTCTGCACCAATTCTTACAGGTACCTGTACTTGTTCAACAGCCAAATAGTTTCTGAATGCACTCAAATACGAAAGCGGAACTCGCTTTTCAATCAATAATCTTTCATTAGGATACAGTGACCATGTATAAATAAAACCAGTCCAATTAATACTTGCCTTCATTGCAAAGGCAGCTGCCTGACCTCTACAAGATCTCATGGCATTGTCAACAATACAATCAAATATGTCATCTCCTGGTGCAAAGAAATGAATATAGTCATTTTCAATTGCTTTCTTTCTGCTAAATGTGCCATCAATTGATCGACTATAATGGGATGTATTCTTATCTTGCTTATCTTGTCGCAACTCATGTATCTTACTAATAAATTGATTTTGCCTCTGTGCAAAATACGAATCCCAATTCGGCGGAATTAGCAATGAGTTTTCGGCTGATTTTGTTGAAAACGAATTATCATTAAAACTTATAACTTCATCTCTTTCCACGACATCCCTAAATCCAGAAAGCATTGCCCACTTAAGCATTGCGTCTGCAAACATTTTATTTTCATTGCGGTTGTAATACTTAACCAAACTGATTAATTCCTGATTCATCGGTCTGTATATATAAGCAGCTGTATCAAAATGCTGTTCTTCTCGAACTTCTTCTTTAAGTCTTGCCGATCTATCAATTACATTCTGTATTTCATTTGTTAATCCAAATCTGAAATCTTTAATGATGGCAGATATTATCGCATTATTAATATCATTCATGATAATTTCTAATCCACTCAATGAATGATTAAATATCTTCAAGCCATTATCCCAAAATCTAAACAATTCCTCTTCTAATGTTTCTTCTGCATACGGAACCACCGACACAATAGGTCTTCCATTTTCTCTTCCCATACGGTCCAGTCGACCAATTCTCTGCTCTATCGCATTTGCATCCCATGGCAAATCAATATGTACCACATAATCTGCACACTGAAAGTTTCTACCTTCTCCACCTGACTCATCACAAAGCATGATGGTACAATTCCTATCATTTTGAAATTTACAAACATTAACCTCTAATTCATCTGCAGACATACCTCTTCTAAAACAGCTGAGACCATCCTTCGTATAGAAATCGGCAAGCATTTCTGCATATAATTCAAAGGTTTCTTTATAATTTGTAAATAACACAACCTTCGAATCAGTTGCATATTCATCGAGATAATACATAGTCCGCACTATTCTGGAAGTATGTTCTTCGGGTTCATCCAGCACATCAACTATATTGTCGGCAATATCTTGCTCATACATTTTCCATCTACGCAGATTATCTTTTAAGCTATCCGGTATAATAACCCCATCTGTTTCCAAAAGATTAACCTGCTGCTCAAATGCCCATGGTGAACTAAAGAACGCTCCAAAAAGAGGTTTGAATATCTTTTCAAACTCCTCCTCAGTTAATTCCTTTTCAGTAATCCATGCCACTAAATCCTGGTATGCACCATATTCATAAAAATTCTTATCTGGATCCAACACATATGGCAGCGAAGCCAGCTGTCGCTCCGGTAAATCTTCAAGCGTATCTCTTCTATTTCTGATTATGTTCTTTTCAATCTGATAATTTTCACACAAATATGAAATGGCAACCTTAAAATTATGTAGTCCCAAATCTTCGCCATCAAAATCTGCTTTCTCATACATCTCTTTGAGCATTTCATCTCCGACAATTTTATAAAGCTTTCTAAAGCCGCTCAAAATATCTTCGTAAAAATCCTCACTGTCTTCATTATCGTGTGGATCTTCTTCTGCTTCTAATGAGTCCCTAATGACCTCATCTAAATCCTCAATATTTGATAGTACCATTACTGCTGCTTTAGTAATATTGCCCTGTTTTTCAACCAACTCATCGAATTGCTCTTTTGTACATGAATCGTATTTTTCCGGCAAAATCAAACGAAGTAAATCCAAATAATCAGATTTCTTCTGCTGAACTGGTGTAGCACTTAACAAAAGCAAATTATCGGTATTACGACTTAATCTATGAAAAGAATCGTAGTATGCCTTATATCTTAACAATCTGTGTGCTTCGTCAATTATTGTAAAATCCCAATGTTTTTTACATTCTTGATCTGAAGCTGTCTCCAACTCTGCAAACGTAATAAAATTATTGTTCTCGTTTTTGCCGTCATACAGGTCAAATTTCAAGAACAATTCTGTTTTCCATTGTTCTAACAATGATTTTGGAACAACAATCAATGCGTTAACATCACTATGCCTTGAGAAGAAGATTTTCAAAATTGATGCAGCCTCAATGGTTTTACCCAAACCAACCTCATCAGCTAACATATATCTACAAACTTCTTCCTGAAGACATCTCATAATAGATTTAAGCTGATGTGGCATAAGAAAAATCTTACATCCTGCTAACTCCTTAAATCCCATAATTGAATTATCAAGAACATTCATTGTCTTTGTAACAATACTTCTGCCAAACAACCAACAAGGATTTTGAAATTCATAATGTTGCAGCTGAGAAGCCGGATCAACCTTGCCAACTGTAAAAGGAGCTGTAATTCTATTTTCAGGAGCACAAATTAATGACTTGTCATACAGATTCTCAATATAATAATCATAAAATACATCTTCCTTTTTTACGCAGGAAACAATCTTATACTTTTCTTTCTCATAAAGAACAATTGAACCAACAAAAAACTGACATCTTTGCACCATTGAGATTGGAAGCGGAGCGGTTTTCGGGAAGTTGTCGTAGTACACTCGGTAATTAAATGGGTCGTTAAACACAACCTCCACAGTGTCTGCGAAGCTATCTATTTTGGTAATTTGCCCCATCAAAAAATCACGCGGATTAATCATGTCATGATCAATCGGACAGCGCACATACATCTTCTCTAATAACATAGTCCCACCCTTTCATCGTTAGTTTCTTTCGTACTTATATGGTTCTAAACAAATCTCTCTTACAGCACAATACTGGCACCACTCATCACAAGATTTTGCGTAACCAGCTGCATTAACCCAATTACTACTTAACCTCGTCTCTATTTCCCCTTTATGAGCTTCCTTGAAATATCCTGAGAAGTTTCCATCACCATTGCCTAATTGAAGATATATAAACTCTTCTCTTTTTTTCATATATGTATCATCTGTCGGACTTATCATAGGAAATGTTGTATTGTTCCGTAATACACTTTTCTGTAAATAATTTTTCGCATTAGTAATAATGTCCATACGCTCAGTATGCATATCTTTTACGAACTCAAACTTTCGTTCTAGCTTTCTATATTCATCATTCAAAGTGTCAAGCAACATATCTTTCGTGGCAATCTGGCCTTGAAGAGTTACTCTTGCTGCATTCTCCAATAATATTTCCATATATTTTAAAAGTAGAAAATGATCCCTGAACACTGCTCTCTTTTCTATTGTAGATTCCAAAAGGAATCTATATTTGCAAATCCGATAACGATATAAATCATATTGTCCATAGTTATTAGCTGTATCAATATCGAAATGAAAATTACTTACTGATTCCGGCAATGCTCTAACGGGTTCTGTTTTTTGATACGCTTTCTTTGCCCCAAGAATTTTAAGCAAATAAAACATCTCATTCTCTTTGTCATCAACATTTTTCACATAACTTAATTTAAACTTAACCCTATTAAACTGGAGACCATATATCATTGCATATCGTTTGAAATTCTTATATTCTCTTCTGGATTTAACGTAAACCTGATACTTCCAATCAATAGGATACTGCGCAACTTCAAAGAAAGTTACATCCAAAGGCCACGGAAATCTATCTCTACGAGTCACGTTCATATCATTATCTGAAAGACACGCAAAATGATATACAATATCTTTATTTTGTTTTTTGCTCTTTAATATATCGCCATCGATTTGCTCAAAATCTCTGACAATCCAATTGGCACTAATTCCCTTCTTAGCCTCTTGTTTCAGATAATATGCCATCGTCTCTTTCAGAACATCAAATGAACCGGTAGCATCAATTTTATCTATTTCTTCCAAGCGAATGAGGACACGCTTTACCACATCTCTAAACTCGTCCTCCAGATCTTCCGCCTCAAGTATTCTTGTTTCAAGAAACTCTTTTATTCTCCTATAAAACTTTTTAAAGTTATTCTCTGTATCCTCGAAATCAGCATAAAAAAGCTTTGTAATCTGATCCAACTGTTCCAAAGCTGCAACAAGTGTATCTATCTCCTCCGGTGTAACGTCAAAGTATACCAATCTGCTTCCTATGCGTCTTTCAGTTGTATCCTTCGCTGCTTTACCAATTCTCTTTTTAAGTTTTCCTAATAAATCTGTTATCTGTTCTATTGTCTCCGCACGTATAAAGAACTCTTTTGTTCTATTGAAAATGGAATAAAGCTTTCCTGGCGTTTCCTCCTTTATAAATCCAGAATTCAAGCATTCAACAATATCATTCATATTTTCAATTTGAATGCCACCTTCCTCTGCATTCCACATATTGGTGATGGAAAGGAAAAAATGACCAATCGGGTATGTCAAGAAATGACGTTCACCAAATTGTTCAGGATAATAAATCTTGAGAATGTTATTTACACTATTATTAGCCGCATAGAATTGTTCCTGCATATAATACAGAGTTGATCTTCTTGCATCTTTATCTCTTTCCTGGCGTTTCAATGCATCCTCAAACACACCTGAAACATAGCTGGCAAATTCTGTATTGTTATCAAACTCCATCACCTCAAAAGGACATTCTTCTTCATTTTCTTCTGGATGTCCCTCTATTAAATTTGCCATTCTGTCTGCTAATAGATTCCCCTCATAACTATTTGCCAGCAATGGATTAGGCTTAAATTCATTAGTAAACTGACTTTTAATAGGTAAATCAAATGATGAGTATACATCTATCCATGTTTGATATACATTCTTATACTGCTGCTGATAATTAAATAAAAGAATCACTCTTTTATATTTCGCCACCAATTCAAGCGTTTGAAGAATCATTGGTGAAAACTGATGTACTCCATGAATTACAATCGTATCCACATCAACAGCACTTATGTCAGCTTCTTCACGCTCAAGTTTCATTCCCTTACAAATTGCATTTTCAATATCACTCTCAGAGAAATGTCTTTTCAACGTAAAATCCTGAACCAAATCAGATTTTCTTATTATTCTGTATAGTTCAACCAGATGACGTTGTTCTTCAGTCATCAATTCAGTCCGCATTTCTTCAATGCTCATATCCAACTCAAACAAAATACGCAAACTATTGCTGAGCTGTTTTCTGTTGAATCTCAATGACTGCTTAATCTTTTCTTCGTTTTCAGCAATATTCAATCTATTGATAGCTTCGTCTATCACAGTATACTGCTTGATTTTGCATTCACTACTCTCCCAATAAGAGAAAAGTCCTTTTACCAAGTTCTCAACAGTAGACACTTTACCGGCTGGCATCTCTTCATAGGTTCCCATCATTCCGTTTGCCATTGTCTGTGACACGCAAAAATGAGGGCAATTCTTTATGGAATCCCAGTATAATTCTTTATTTATTTCATATGGATTGCTGTATGTATAAATAGAAAACGGCATCCCTTATACCTCCAAAAACCTACTCCAGCTCATGTTGGATTTTTTATCTGCATCCTTCATCCAGATGCAATTTCTTATTGCTCTCGTCAATGCGACATAAAGAATTCGTGCTTCCTCACAGATTCGTTGTCCAATCTCTTCCTGCGAATCATAATTCGAATTACAATCCTTTTTATTTTCATCAACCTTAATCGAATACGCCAACTTCGAATTACTGTAATTTACATCCGTATTAGCCTTTTTCAGATTATCAATAGCCTGAGCTGTAAACGGTAATATTACTGTTCCATATTCCAATCCCTTGGCCTTATGTACAGTTGTACACAGGAACTTAATTCCCGTTTCATCCTCTGCGACAGTTCTGGCAAGTTCTTGCTGCTTTGTTAAAATATTAATCTGAATATAGTTTGCAATAACTGTTAACGTCAAGTAATCAACGCTATATGACTTTATAATCTTCTCAATCAAAAGCTCATAATTGGACTTATAAAATCTTTGCTTATCAATATCATCGCTATATTGGTTCCAAGGCTGCAATGTTTCAAATATTGTCTTAAGAACAACCAAAACCGGATTTGCCTGTACATACGCTACTAATCCGTTCCAAGACTTATTCATTCGTGCCATGAAATACTTATCTAAAGCTTCAACCAGCTTCTCTGTTTGAACATTCTTTTCCTCATTTTGAAGCCCTTGATACCAGAGTGGCATATCTACATAATTTGATTCTATAAAGTTAACAAGGTATACTGGATCATCAGGATTTGTCAACGCCATAAGTAACTTGCAAAAATCAATCGTGGAATCTAACTGATATAAATCTCCGCCCACTTTTGTTTCAATTTCTATCTCTTCATCCAGTTCTTTACATCCTTTTATGATGGTTTCAATCTGCCAGTTTTCTCGTACGAGAATAGCAATCGTCTTTTCTTCTTTACTTAATTTTCTTGTCTTTTCTAATTCAATAATTTTTTCTTTTTCTCTCTTTAGTAATCCAAGTAAAACTTTAAATTGTTCATCATTTTTTCCATGGAATGAAACGCATTCAAACAGCTCCTCTTCTTTAGCCCCAACACTTAGATTACTTACCAAATGATCTGCATCAAAAGTGTACGGCAACCAATCACTGGCTCCCATTACTTGGAAAATCTCATCCATTATTTCGAGTAATCTGGAATCTGTTCTATAATTCGTATTTATTGTATGTTCTTCCCACTTATCAGGAGACGCATTTAATCTCTTAAAAGCACTAATTGTCGCACCACGGAAGCGATAAATACTCTGTTTCAAGTCGCCTACAACAAACAAATTACAATTCTCACCTATAAGCTGTTGTATCTTCAAAAAAGAATCTATCTGTGTGTCGTCGGTATCCTGAAATTCGTCAATAAAAATATATCTATAATCTAAATGTGTTTTTTCTTTATCTTTCTGGTTAACAACATCATTCAGAATAATCATTGTTTCCCTTAAATCAATCTTATTGCTTTCTTGTATTCTAATCTCATACTCTATTTCTGCAGTAATAATAACTTCCATTATTATTTCATTAAAAAAAGGAAGCAATCCCGGAGCCTGTCCTAACTCCTCAGCTTTGATTTTTTTTATATCAATACTCTTGTTATAAAGCTGGTTTGAAAACTCTATCAACATTCTTCTTAATTGATACAAAGGCAACCTTATTTCATTGATAAAATTTGGATTTTCTGCCTCTTTCTTTGCAATAAAATCATTTAAATACTTTTCATATATCTGCTCTTTTATATAATCACCAGAGGTAATTGTAAAATTCTCACCTAATCCCATTTGCATGGATGCTTCCTTAATAATTTCACGGGCAAATTTATGAATCGTTGAAATACACATGAAATCAGTATCTTCAATGTATTTCAAAAACTTAGGATTAGATGTTAATACGAAATAGTTTATAAACATCTGCTTCAGTCTATTCTTCATATTGTCTGCCGCATCGTTTGTAAAGGTAACCATAGCAACATCCTCAATCAAATTGACTGTTGGATTTTCATATTTATTGCAGAGGAAAGCAATTCTTGAAACCATTGAATATGTTTTTCCGGTTCCTGCTCCTGCTCTTACCAAAATGTTCTTTTCTGGTGATGCGTGCTCGATAAAATACTGCTGAATATTAAATGTACTTTTCTCTGCTAGTTTTTCTAACAGTTGTTTTTCTTCAAACGAACAGTCACCTTCATAAATTGTTGCAGTTTCTTCCAGCATATCTGTCAAGGCTTCTACTACATACAATTCTAAATTAAATATCCTAAACTCGTTATTCTTTACAGCAAATTCATTTTCGGCATCTTTTTGTAATTTAAGATTGTTCTTTTCTGCTAATACACCTTTTTCGTTCAGTTCGCCCCCTAAAACATAAAGAATAGAATCTGCCATTTCTTCAGAAGAAACAAAAATAATTGTTTTTGTACCTTTCAAATAGCTATCTACGATATCATGAATCTGCTTCTTTGCAAGTTTCTTGACATTGGCAACTACCACCGAATATGGAACTTGATTGCTGAGTTCTAAAGGCTTTTTCATCTGAAAATGAGGTTCAAAGTGCTGTCTGATTTTCCCCATCAAATCATCATCCATTTCAGCATGAGGGATGGATTTACACTGATTATATGCGTTAAGCAACTTATCACCTAAACGAATCGGGTCTGACAAATCTTCCTTAAAAAGAGTAAGTGTCTCTTCAGATACAATATCTAACCTTTTATTGTAATATTCTTTCTTTGAAATAAAAGGGTAACAAACCAAATCAAATATCAATGGACTAACATTGTATTTGTCGCTTATTAAATTTAGTAATCCAAACCTGTAAGCCCTTGCTTGTTTCTTTGGAGATTTCTCAGGTTTGTCATATCCCTGAATTATTATTTCATCTACTCCAGCCACATCAAAGATACTGTCTGCCAGCCAGCCTTTTACCTCAATAATAATCATTCCAACATTCTTCATTAGAATGCAGAAATCAAACTCTCTTCCGTTAATCTCACGACTATTGTATACAATAGCCTCTCCTGGTAAATTATCAGAAAGACTCTCCCATACTTTACCTTCGCCTTTATATTCAGGTTTTTTATCTATCATCATCGCCATGATGCTTACCCCCGATATGTATTACTCAAAGAAATCCTCGTTGATCTTATATACCGTGTATGTCTGTACTTTTTCTAAGCCAATTCCATATTTAATCATCAGTTCTGCGAGCAAATCTCCATCTATAAGCTTCAAACTCTTCTGCTGCTGTTTCTCAGCATAATTTCTTGCTTCTTTTGTAAAAGAAGATGTTGTTATAAATACACCTTTTTGAACATCCTGCATAGCACCTACAAAGGCTTGTAATAACGGGCGTCCAATTGCGTTACTACTGTCATTTTTTTTTGCTTGAATATAAATCTTGCTTAATCCGAGCTTGTCTTCATAAATCACTCCATCTATTCCGCCGTCATGAGATTTACCCAATACACGACCAGACAACTCATCAAATCCGTACCCCATCTCAAGCAATAAATTAAGCACCAGTTGTTCAAAGAAACTAGGATGACATTCTAATATATGATTCAATATTTGTCGCTTGATATTATTCTTGTAAAACAAATACGTAAGATTGATCTTTTCCTCTGGTAACAAGTCATCTTCTAATACTGCCTTTGCATTTTTTTTACGTTCTTTCTTACATACGAATTCTTCTTGCTCCCCATTAATCAACGCGTAAAGATTTTTAGTTTCTTTCTGACCAACTATCTTAAAATACTTAACCGGTGAAGCACTGGGAAAGTTTAGTCCCTCGCAATGTCGTCGTAGTTTACCGTTAACCACCGCTTCAGGATTTTTTGCTCCAAATTGATACAAGTTCCTCTCTTTAATCATTTTGTACGCTTCTGTACATGTTAAACTCTCTTTTTCCTTAAGAACTTCAATCAATGCATCAACAATTCTCATAAGCTCACCTTCTACAATTCTTCTCTCAATATCTTTATCAGCCGATTGACTTCTTCCTCTGTTGTATATTTGTTTAATGATATTCGTAACACCTTTGAAACCTTATCTTCCAATCCTAATGCTGTTATTACATATGAAGGCTCCCCTGCACTACATGCAGAGCCAGTTGACAAAGCAACTTTATCACTAATACGCTTAATAAATCTCTCGTTATTAAAATCCTTCTTATCAACCACTATGCTTATAATTCCAGGCAATCTATTATCTGATTTATTTGTCAAAGAGATAGCCGGTATTGCCGCTACACCAGCAATGAACATCTGATCAAGGCTTAAAATTCTTGTTTCATTTGCAGCCAAATCTCTTAATGCGATTTCTGCAGCCTTACCAAATCCAACAATATTATGAACAGCCAAAGTTCCCGCCCTAAAACCATTCTCCTGTTCTCCGCCATGCATGAAGGCTGTAATAGGTGGAATGCCATATGCATCACTCTTTAGAAAAGCGGCACCAACTCCCTTAGGGCCATAGATTTTATGTGCCGAACATGATGCAAAATCTATACCCAAACCGTGAACATCTATTGCCATTTTTCCAATGGCCTGTGTCAAATCAGAATGAATTGCAATCCCTTTCTTTGCACACAACTTAGCAATTTCAGAAATATTACTAATGGTTCCAACTTCATTATTCACATAAATGACAGATACCATAGCTGTATTGTTCTTAATTGCTTCGTCTATTGTTGTAGTCAAGATTTCACCGGTTTCAGTTATACCAACAAAGGAAGCCTCATATCCTCTGTCCACTGTTTTTTTCCCACCAAACAAAGTTAATGTTGGGTCATTATTTGAATACAGATCTCCATTGAGATACTTACAGGTATTCAAAGTAGCCTTATGCTCAGCAACCGATGTGATGATATGATTCTTTCCATCACCGTAATACCGGCGATAATCCATATACCCTTTGATGATAAAGTTAGTACTCTCCGTTGCCCCTGCTGTAAAAATAATTTCCTCTGGATTTGCTCCAATTAGCTTTGCGACCTTGGCACGTGCATTTTCTACCGCATTATGAGCATTAACAGCCTTACAGTAATATTTACTTGAAGGATTTCCATATTCTTCCCTAAGATAAGGTAGCATTGCATCCAACACTTCTTCATCCACAGGAGATGTTGCGCTATTATCAAAATAAATCATACGGTATCACCCACTCCTAATACTTGAAGTATATATTTGTCCATATTCCCTGCATGATTATACATATCAAGTAACAACTCACTTCCTCTATCAATATGCGCTTTTACATATTTAGGAAAGAATTCTTCTTCCGGTAAATATCTGCCTTCAACTTCCTCAATTAACACCTTAAAGTATGTTTCATTATCTCCTGTAATTGTCTGTCTATTGAGATCCAGTCCATCAGAATCCGATTCATAATCAGCCACAGATGTATTCTCCTTAAGCGACCATGCTATAGCATGTTTCACTAAAGTGTACGGCTTATAATTTGTTCTATTTTCCAACTCTTGGAATATTTCCTGAGTTCTCTTTGAAGTTTTTAATCTAAAAATCATTGCTTACACCTCGAAAAAATAATGGTTTTCAACAGTAGTTCTGTTTTGACTTTCATCATTTATTAGAAGGTATTCCTTTGCTATATAAGGCTTGATAAGCTCGTAATACTCTTCATTGATTTCTTCATCTGTTGAAAGAATAACTACCTGCTTACTGATATTAGGGAAAAACTTCTCTGATATCTCTCTTCTATGATTAGCATCAATACGTGCATAAGGAGTATCAATAATAAATGGAATATCCTGACCGGATAATTCAATAATTGCCCAATACAAAGACAAAATAAATATCTGTCGTTCTCCCTTTGACAAGCGACTGATGTCAATACGCTTAAATAAATCAAGACTTTTTTTCTTCTTTTCAGCCTCTATTGCCTGCTGCAACTGCGGCACTGTATCAACTTTATATTCATCACACAGCAGTTTCATACCCTGCTTTCCAATCTCCTGAGCAAACACCTCTTTTCCAAGATTCTTTAATAAATAAAGCAGCTCTGTTGTACTGTACTTAACATTTTGATAAAGATTGAATTGGAAATCATCTTCTATCTCAATATGGGTAATCAAATTATTCTTTCTGTATATGCGCTGCAAATTCTGAACAATAAGCTTTTCAAGTTCTCGCTTAATCGATTCAGATTTGTTCTCAAGCATCATTCCCATCATCTTCGATAAGCCGGTGCTTAATTTAAATACATGTTTATTCTGAGCCTTATCCTTGATGCTTTGGAACGCATGATTTCTTTGCTGAATCGCAATTGTCAGCTCTTCTTTCACTGTATTTAAACGCATCTCAGACTTGTGAATTCTCGATGAAATTTCAGTTTCCCTTTTCAGTAACACATTCTCTTTTTCAGCAAATCTTCTTGCATCTTCATCTTTCATTGCACTTTTTAGAATACGATTGATTTCCATAGTTCTATCGGCTGCTACTTTTCTTTTTCCAACTAGTTTAATCATGGCCTCAACATTGAAATCATCAATTGCTGAAATCATTGCATTAACTCTTCCAGAATCCTCCTTAGAAAGATCATGAACAGGCTGTGCACCTTCTTTGAATCCTTTCGGTTCGAATTTCTTCAGTAAAAACTCCATCAATGCGTCAACAGCAGCATCACTAACTTCCTGATTCTCATTTAGTGTATTCTTTATTTCCTGTTTCTTTAATTTTTGCTGAATATAATAATAAATCTCGCCCTTTTCCTCAAAATCTAACTGGTCAGAAATTCTTCCTGTAAAATCCCGAAGAATAAAAAATGGCATTAAACCTTCAACGAACATTTTAATTTTTGTAAGAGCTTCTGTTTTTGTATGCTCCATCTCCGAGAATTCTTTTAAAAGTGCTTGACGCTCAACTTCAGTTATTCCGCCAGCATTTTTAAATGCTGTTTCAACCTCCATTAATTTCGTCTCAACCTTTTCTAGCTCATCTTTATCAGCCTCAATTTGAGCCAAGAGTTCTGTATAGCTTGTCTCTATTTCTTCAGTACTTTTTCGCAGCTCTTCATACTGCGCATATATCTCTTCTTCATCTGTACTTTCTGCTTTACCTGCATATCCCGTAGTATACTTGCGAATAATTTCAAAGATATCTAATCCGCATAATGTATAAATCGCATTCTTTACATATGAATTGTAGTTACTTGTTGAGAAAATACTTCCCACTTCTTCTCCATCAAACAAGAAGAATTCAAACAAATCTGGTGGAATCATCCCCTGCAAATAATTCTGAAAATATGACAATTCTTGTTCATCTAACAAACAACCATCTGTTCTAACATAGTATTTCTCTTCTAGCTTTTGTTTCGTATAATCCCACTCTCTGGTTATCTCATACTCTTTAACTTCTCGCTCAACCATTAAAGATACAGATATCTGAACGCGGGACTCTACTACGTCTTGTTGAAAAGCCTTTGAATTAATGCAATCTTTTATTTTTGCAATATACTTCGGATTAACGCCTACATATCCAAAAGACAACGGTCCATATAAAGCGATTTTTATGGCAGTAAACAACGATGTCTTTCCTGCACCATTCTTTCCACCAATCAGAATAATATTTTTCTTACTATCATCACTTGTAAAATCAAACTCATTCAATCCCTCATAGGAGTTGAAATTGTATAACACTATTTTATTTATTTTCATCTTCAATCTCCTTTAGGATTTCATGATGAAGCCATTGCTGATTAAGCAAGCGCTCTATTGCGTCTTTCATAATTCTTTGGTTAGAAAAATTCTTATTATGGTAAACAGACAAAATAATATTTCTAACTAAGTCAAATGGTACATCATTCACTGCTGCCAATCTTTCCAATTCATCAACAGTCTCTTTATCAACAAGTGGTTCTTTATACTGATACCAGGGTAATCTTTCCCCGGTTAATTCTTCGTATAATTCGACTAATGTACGTCTTGATAAATCTAACTCATCATCCCAAATTTCATCTATTGCCTTAAGTTCTTCCAAGGTAATCAGTTCATATCCCATCTGTTGCTGAGTCTCTATCAGTTTTGTCAAAATAAGTTTTCTTGCCTCCCAGGTAAATGGACCGTATCCCATTTCCCCGGTCTTTGTTTCGTAAACGGTTCCGTTCCTACGCTTTTTCTCTCTATATTCGTCTTTGTTACGAATACTCATAATCCATGTTCGGAATTCAGCCAATGGAATTAATTCACGATGTCCGCTTCTGATGAATCCATTCAAAGACTTATCATCTTTAACAACAGTACAAACCCAACATCCAAATCTTGAATTACCACAAGACTGTGTCTGACCACCTGCATGAACGCCAGCAAAAGGACACTCTCCACTATCTGCATCCGCATACAATGCCACAAGTTCATTGTTATTTGATCCCCAAGGAGTTTTTCCACCATCAAGTTTTAACAGTACATCCCAAACGTCATCAGTAGTTAATTCAACAATCGGGTTATATACATATGCATCCTGAATAGTTTCGTGTCTATTCATAAGACGATTTGCAAGTTCTCTTCCTTCAATTCGTCTTCTACGTGCTTCGCTCTCAGCTTTTCGAACTCCCAAAAGCACAACAACTTCTTCGCCTTCTTTTTTTATTACATCTCTAATATAATCAGCGCTAGGATTTATCTTTAATCTGTCTGTACACCATCTAAACGTTCCATTCATTCTTGGAGTAGGAAATCCTCTACCTATCACATTTGCCCAAAATGAATTGTCTGCCGGTGGTGTTACCATTGTTGAAATAATTGGTAATTCATCATTTACCGCTGCTTCTCCAAGAAGTTTATTCATCTTACCGAGATATATCTTTATTAATGGATTCTCAATAAGTGTATCTGAGGAAACAATATAAACATTCTTGTTTCTCTCCTCTTTAGGAAGAATCAGCAACATCTTATACACCAATTCAACGACGGTTGTAGAATCCTTTCCTCCACTATAGCCAATTACCCAAGGACGCTTATCTGACTGATAAACATATTTTATTTCTTCTATCAGCTCTTCTAGCGTGTTCTCATTAAAATAACTATTCGTTGCCATCGTTGCTACCTCGATGCTGAGCTACCTGACTTAATAGACCAAGGCTCAGCTCCTTTCCTTCGTCGTCCATTTGTTTGATATAACTTATAATTTTTCGTTCCACATCATCTGCATCATCGCCAAAAAACTCTCTGCCCACCAACTTATCAAGCGATATATTATAAATGTCAGCAAATCTTTTAAGTTGCTCAATATCCGGTGCTGTTACACCTCTTTCGATATTACTAATAACTTGCTGCGAAACATTTAACATTTCAGCCAGCTCTGTCTGTTTGTATTTTTTACTTTTTCTTATTTCTGCTAATCGTTTTCCTATTGTTTGCATGTCTTTCATACTCCATTATAGTAAATGATACAAAATGGCATAATCCAACCAGTGTGTACAGTTATACTAAATACAAATTATACACAAAAATAGCAATAAAAACAATAATATTATGTATTTAATGCTTGACTAACAATATTCTTGTATTATATAATAAATACAAACTTTTTGTTAGTTTTATACATTATTAAGAGGAGAAAAACAAAAATGGTTTGTAAAAAATGCTTAGAAGAACTTACTGCTGATAATGTTTATCCCTCAGATCACAGATACTGTATAACGTGTGGTACTGAACACACTACATATCTCTCTGAACGCAGACATACATTAGCATCATTGCGCGAAATGAATCTTGAGTCCAAGATTATTCAAACAAAATATCTGATAAAATGTGCTGTCATGGAATTTGGACTTGATAAAGTATACATTTCATATTCCGGCGGAAAAGATTCAACCGTTCTTTCCCACATTGCCAAAAGCATGTACCCAAATATTTTGCACTTGTTTGCAAATACAACAAATGAATATCCCGAAACCATTCAGCATATTAAATGGGAAAAGGAAAAAAACGGCACAAACATTATTACTGTCCTTCCCATAGATTGCCACGGAGAACTTTGGACATTTAAAAAAGTAGTTGAACGATATGGATATCCGATGTTTTCCAAACGGGTATCTAGTGCCATAAGAACATATCAGCATGCTCTTTCTGAACGCACAAAGCAAAATTCGCAAAATTACATTAACCGTAATTTTAAAAAATATGATAAATACAAAGAATTACCAATTTCAGATAAGTGCTGTGACAAACTAAAAAAAGAGCCTCTTCGTCGAAAAGCAAAAGAACTAGGACTAGAATGCACCATCTTAGGCATTCTTGCCTCCGAAAGTTACCAACGCGAAAAAGATTGGTTAGAATATGGATGCAACGTATTTCACGAACGAAATGATAATCAAAGTCGCCCATTGTCTTTTTGGACAGATGAAGACATCCTCAAATACATCTCCAAATATAACGTAACAATTCCAAAGCTTTATGAGATGGGCTATAGCAGAAATGGTTGTATGTATTGCGGTTTTGGTGTTCATTTAGAACCTTCCCACTGTAATAGATATCAAAAGCTAAAGCAAACGCACCCAATTCAATATACTTATTTTATAAATAATTTTGGTCATCTTATGCTTGAATTCGAGATAAATATTGCATAATGGTCAATATCAAAAACGGGCGAAGTCACAGCCACTGATAGCCACAACTTCGCTCATTTACTTAACTATTCTTATCTCACATTTGCTTTTTTCTTCTTACTACCCTTATCCACTTTTTCGTACTTCACTTAAATCTCAGACTTCTTCTCCTTCTGTCGTTTCTCTTCCAAATACCTCTCCACTCCAGGCAGATATTCCTCCAGCGTTCCGATTCTATATTCTGTGATTGGATTAATATCGACACATATTCCACCAATGGAAAATTTATCATCATGAAACAGGTTGAACAAATCATCTTCTCTTTCATTACCACGTAGCACAACAACCACATCCAAATCAGAACTCTTTCCTTCCAATCCGCTACACCAACTACCAGACAAAACCACTCCGCGAATAAATGCATCAAAATCATAAAGCCCCACCGGACAGATTTCTCTATCCAATGGGGCTTCATATGTCATATCGTCTGATTCAAAATCATTATAATCTTTTCTTACATCAAGCTCCGCATCGTTTGGCGTAAGATTGGTGTATTTTTAGTAAAGCTTCGCTCCTGCAGGAATATGGTTATCAACCATGAGAAGATGAAGCTCTTCATCCTCCGAATCCTTGAGGTTGTTTACTGCTGAAAGCAGCATACCGCAGGATTCAATTCCCATCATCTTTCTTGGAGGGAGGTTGGTGATAGCGATGAGTGTCTTTCCAACAAGTTCTTCCGGCTCATAGAAAGCATGGATTCCGCTAAGGATTGTACGGTCTGTTCCTGTGCCATCGTCAAGTGTGAACTGTAAAAGCTTCTTTGACTTAGGTACTGCAACGCATTCCTTAACCTTAACTGCTCTGAAGTCTGACTTTGAGAATGTCTCGAAATCAACTGCCTCCTCGAATAATGGCTCTACCTTTACATTTGAGAAATCAATCTTCTCATTTGCAGTGAAAAATCCGTTATTGTCGGATGCTGCGGCTGAAGCTGCTTCTGAGGACTCTCCGCCCTGTGCTTCTGACTTGGCTGCTGCCTTCTTAGCTGCGTCTGTACCGACACTCTTCATCGTCGGGATTTCACATCAATTTAATTTACATTGACGCTTTTTCCTTT
>ENA-UOJO01000915-UOJO01000915.1-human-gut-metagenome-genome-assembly--contig:-P57-NODE-915-length-41536-cov-7.337721_pt1 | contig 41536 bp, 28 predicted proteins | sample MGYA00242351_ERZ723898 | MGnify/ENA metagenome assembly ERZ723898 | reverse complement strand
GGCCCGAAGGAGGCTATGGAGGTGTGTACGGCACCGTCATAAACGAGACACTCGTAGATTTCGTCGCTGATTACATATATATCTTTTTCCACGGCAAGAGCGGCGATTTCCATAAGTCTGCCGTCCGGATAAACAGCGCCGGTAGGGTTGCAGGGGGAATTAAGAATAAGAGCCTTTGTTTTATCGGTTATGGCATCTTTGAGCTGCTGAGCGGTGACAAGATAGCCGTTTTCCTCGGTGGCAGTTACCAGCACCGGGGTTGCGCCCGCCATTTTGATAAGCTCGTAGTAGCTTACCCAGTAGGGCGCGGGGAGCAGGACTTCATCTCCCGGATTACAGACTGCATGAAGAGCGTTGAAAAGGGAATGCTTTGCGCCGTTGCTTACTACAATATCCGCCGGATCGTATGTAAGACCGTTATCCCTTTTCAGCTTACGGCATATAGCCTGCCGCAGCTCCAGCGTACCGGCGGCGGGAGTGTAGCGCGTTTTTCCTTCCTGCATGGCTTTTATTGCGGCGGCAACTACATGCGCCGGAGTATCAAAATCCGGCTCGCCGGCTCCCAGTCCTATAATATCGATTCCGGAAGCACGCATTTCTTTTGCCTTGGCGTCGATCGCCAGAGTGACGCTGGGCTGAATAGCGGTTAAGCATCTTGAGAGTTCTTTTGCCATTTTAAGTTCCTTCTTTATAAATATTGTAAAGCTTTTCATAAGCTGTGTTAAAGCGCAGACTTTGCGGTGCTGTAATAAAAACGGCGGATCGGTTATCGGGAATCGGCCGTGCCGTCTTGTGAGCCGTGAGTGTCCGAGGCGTTTTCCGAGATGCCGGTTTCGGTCGGAGAATCTGTAAAGCCGGAAACGGGAACGGCGCCGTTTTTGTCGGGATCGGAAGCGTTTTCGCGGTATTCAACGAATTTTTCCAGAAGCTTGCCGATTATAGCGACTGCCGGAGCACCCAGCAGCATGCCGGGAAGCCCGAACATGGCGCCGCCTATAATGATGCCGACAAATATCCAAAGCGGGCTGACGCGGAGACGGTCTCCGAGAATGCGGGGGCCCAGAACAAAGTTGTCAAGCAGCTGGAGCGCAATAATCACAACAAGCGTCCACAGTGCTGTTGCCGGGCTTTCCAGCAAAGCAAGGATAAGTGCCGGGATGGCGGCTATCCAGGGGCCGATATACGGTATTATGTTAAGCACTCCCACCATGACGCCTACAAGCAGGAAATAGTCAAGCCCGACAACTCCGAAGCCTATGCAGGCAAGAATGGTGAATATGAGCAGCTGTATAAGGCGTCCGCCGATATAACGGCCCATTACCGAATCGGATTCGTGGATGAAGCTGAGTGTGTTATTATACTTTGTTTCATCCTTCATAAAGGAGCGCAGAAGGCGTTTTGTAAGTCTTTTATAGCGGCTTGCATCCGCAAGCAGATAGAAGGCGACTATAAACGCGATGAAGGTATCAAATACGCCCGTTCCTATGCCCAGCAGCAATTTCCCCGCAAGAGTGACGATATCCTGTGTATTCTGTGATATGAGATTTCCCAATGACTGCCAAAAGGAATTGAGCAAATCAAGGTCGTCGGAGGAAAGTTTTAAGTTCAGCTTGGCAGCGGTTTCAATCAGCCAGTTTGCTATGCTGTCAAGGTAGGAAGGCATATTCTGGGACAGGCGGATGACATTATCGTATATCTGCGGGGCCAGGAGCCATGCAAGCCCTGCGATGAAGCCAACGGTCAGAAGCAGGCATATGGCTGCCGAAAGCAGCCGTGCCCAACGGGTACCGGGCTTGGAGCGAGTGAGCCTTTCAAAGAGCTTTTGCAGCGGATTTACGGCAAATCTCAGAAGATAAGCAAGCACAAACCCCCAAATGAACGGACCGGTTGCATCCAATCCTGCCTTAAGAGCCGGAAGCAGGCACTGATCAAGAAAACGCGAAAACAGCAGCAGCAATATACCTGCTGCAAGCAATATGCGAAGCAGTCCGCGATTTTTGCGGGTATTTCCGTTTTCCATAATAGCGCCTCCTTTTTATGTAGGTTGCCTGAGGCCAACGGCCGCTTTGACCGGCGCGACGCAATCTCAGCCCTTTGAACTGTTGCGTGCGGCCCGGTAGCGCTGAGTGGAATCCAGAATTTTTTTCCGGATGCGGATGCTTGTGGGGGTGATTTCCGCAAGCTCGTCCTCGCCGATATAATCAAGCGCCTGCTCAAGGCTCATGATTATCGGGGGAACAAGGCGGAGCGCTTCATCGGTTCCGGCGCTGCGGGAGTTTGTAAGGTGCTTCTTTTTGCATACATTGACTTCTATATCCTCGGCACGGGAGCATTCGCCCACAATCATTCCCATATAAACGGGCTGGGCAGGCACTACGAACATGCGTCCGCGGTCCTGCGACTGGAAAATGCCGTATGCGCAGGCCTCGCCTGTTTCAAAGGCGATAAGGGAGCCGTTGCTGCGGGAGGGGATATCGCCCTTATAAGGGGCATAGCAATCAAATACGGTGTTCATAACGCCTTCGCCGCGGGTATCCGTAAGAAAGGCGGAACGGTAGCCGAAAAGCCCGCGGGAGGGAATGGAGAATTCCAGACGCATGGTGACGCTGCTTAAGGAATGCATGGAGACAAGCTCGCCCTTGCGGCTGCCAAGGCGCTCGATAACGGTGCCCATGTATGTTTCGGGAACATCAATGAACACCTTTTCAATGGGTTCGCATTTTACTCCGTCTATAATTTTATAAAGCACTTCGGGCTTGGAAACCTGAAGCTCGTAGCCCTGTCGGCGCATATTTTCAATAAGCACGGACAGGTGCAGCTCACCGCGCCCGGAGACGCGGAAGGAATCGGCGCTGTCGGTATCCTCTACGCGCAGGGAGACATCGGTTTGAAGCTCACGGTAAAGGCGGGCGCGAAGATGACGGCTGGTGAGGTATTTGCCTTCTTTTCCGGCAAAGGGGGAATCGTTTACCGAGAAGGTCATAGCCACAGTTGGCTCGGTGATTTTTACAAAGGGCAGCGGTTCGGGCGTGTCGGAGGCACAGATAGTATCTCCGATATTTATGCCTTCAATACCGCTTATTGCAACGATATCGCCGAATTTTACGCTTTGAGCAGGGACACGCTTGAGACCGTCGAAGGTGGCGAGGGTGTTTACACGCATTTTTTTGCGCATGTCGGCATCGAGGTAGTTGCACACCACAATCTCCTGCCCGGTTTTTATTGTGCCGCGTTCCACCTTGCCTATACCGATACGACCGACATATTCGTTATAGTCGATTGTGGAGATAAGCACCTGTGCCGGGGCATCGGGATCGCCCTGAGGAGCGGGGATATATTTAAGAATGGCATCAAAGAGCTGAGCCATATTCTGCGAAGGATCGTATTTGTCAAGGGTGGCTACGCCGTTGCGTGCCGATGCGTATACAAACGGGCAGTCAAGCTGTGATTCGTCTGCGCCCAGTTCTATAAAAAGGTCGAGAATTTCATCGGCTACGGCCTCTGCGCGCTGATCGGGACGGTCCATTTTGTTTATTACCACTATTACCTTAAGACCCAATGCAAGCGCTTTGCCCAAAACAAAACGGGTCTGGGGCATGGGGCCTTCAAAGGCATCCACAAGAAGAAGCACGCCGTTTACCATTTTGAGCACACGCTCTACCTCGCCGCCGAAATCGGCATGGCCGGGGGTATCCACGATGTTTATTTTTGTGCCCTTATAGTGTACGGCGGTGTTTTTGGCAAGTATTGTGATGCCGCGTTCGCGTTCGATATCATTGGAGTCCATTACCCGTTCGGCAACCTGCTGATTTTCACGGAAGGTGCCGCTTTGCTTGAGCATTTCATCTACAAGCGTTGTTTTGCCGTGGTCGACATGGGCGATTATGGCTATGTTTCGTATATCCTCTCTTATCACTTATCCGCACCTCTTTGATTTTTAACCGCAAATGAACAAATTGACGCACTATTGATACCGGAGTTGCATTTTACGGCTGATTTTATCGATAATTTTGTACATAACAACCACACGCCTGTAAAATATGAAACGGGCGCATGAAATTCTTTCATTTGTATTGTAGCACAAGGCGGGTGTTTTTGCAACCGATTTAATGATGACCTTCAAAACGGTGAAGAAAAAACCAAGACTGGCTTAAAAGATGAAACGAAGGCAGAGCAGAAAAAAGGTGAGCGGCGAGATTTTATGCTTATTCGGTGCCGTAAATGCGCGCGGGGACAGAAAATGCGCGGTACGGGATTGCAAATTACGGCGATTGCTGATATAATAAATCAATAACTTTATATTAATGCATAATATTGATTGCAAACGCGGTTTTCGTGCGGGTGACAAGCGCTTTGCGCGGATATGCATGACCGTTGCGGCATCGGAAATTAATAAACATAAAAATAAGTGCCGGAGGATAAAAATGAAGCTGCTGGAGAACACGCTTCGAAGCGAAATGTATTTCAAAACGGATCACAGAAGCTCGTCGCAGCTTTGTCTGGCGACACCTTCACTGGGATTGTCAATATCGATGTATTCTCCCGACAGACCGGTGCTTTGCGGTGAAGGACCCATGCAGCTTGAGCTTGTAAGGGAGCTGCATATAAATAATAGGGTATACACGGCTCAGGGATGTGTTCCTGGCAGTATAACATTTTTGCAGCGCGGAGAATACTACAACCGGGCGGATGCGGCGATAGGCGCGTTTGTATCACAGGGGGATGAGGCGCCGGTCAGTGCGCGCTTTGAAACGGCATGTATCGGGGACAGCATAGTGCTGTCAACGGTATTTATGATGAAAAAAGAAGCCTCGGTGGCGGTGGCGGTGATGCGGCTGCGGGGAGGAGTGCCCGTTCAAAACGGAGACAATGCTGTTTTGACCGCAGGGGGAGAAAGAATATTCGTAAGCACGACAGGCGGCGGGATACTGGAGGTTAACGGCGAAGAGCTGATAGTAAAGCAGCCGGTTATGAGCGCGGCGGACGGTGAAAGTTACAGTACATCACTGCGTTTCAGCAGAGCCGGAAACAGGGCTTTTTTTGAACCGGCGCTGGCAATGTGCGTACAGGGGCGCGTTGCGGGGCGACTGATACAGTCGGAATTGGACCGGGTTCACGGCATATATCTTTTGGATGATACGGAGGGGGAAGAAAACGAAATTGAAATAACCGTGGAGAACCCGTTTGATGAGCCGGCATGCATGCCCTTTATGTTTTCGCGAAAAAGCAAAATCCCGCTGGGAGCGGTATTGGTGCAGGAGGGGCGGCAGACGGGAATTCCGGTGCAGATATGCTGTGAGAGAATTGTGCGCAGCGGAGGCGGAATAGGCTTTTATGACTATACTGCGGCGCCGGTGCTGGAGGCGGGAGAAAAGCTGTGTTTTACATTGCACCTGACAAAGCAGGCCTGCGCCTGTCACCTGTGGACGCACGGCAGAGAGGCTCAGCTTGGAAGAGCGGAGCTTTCTGCGGCGGGAGGAAGCTGCATACTGGATCCGTCACGCAGCGTTATGGCGGGGCTGATGCCGTCGATGCGTTCCTTTGCCGATGAAAAGCCCAGAAGCTTCAGCGCCGACATGCTGGAGATAATCAAAGATGCGGCAAGGCTGGAGCTGTGCAGGATAAGGCTTACCGAAATGTTCTGCGGTCAGCTGGAAGCGCGCTGCGTGCATGAGGCGTATTCTCCTGGAAAAACGGTAAGATTCACATTGGAGCATTCAATGCTGATTCAGCGGGATTACACAAGGATTGCTGCAAGAGTGCGCTGGGAGGCCTTGGAGGATGATGATTTTGAAGAGCTCAGGATACTTACTTTCTGCGGACAGGGATTGTATTTCGGAGATGATGTATCTTTAGGGTGTGCGCGCGTATTGCCGGGAGAGGGGTACAGATTTTCCCGCGATATAGGAGCGGATGAATTTATAGGCTTTGAGGGCATGGGAGTGTGCGTGCGCCGCGTTGAAGGGCGGAAGCTGGAGGCCTGTGTATACTCTCGGGAAAGGGAAGGCGAAGATTATTGCCGGGTAGTTCTCAGAACGGAAGCAGCGGAGATAAAAAAAGGCGAAAAAGCGGAATATGAGTTTTGCATTTCGCTGCTCCCGGAGGCGGACGGCTATGCCGGCAAGGATGCCGAGCTTCGGCGGAGCCTTGAGATGAGATCATGCGGGCAGCTTATGCGCCGCGAGGCGGCTGCCAATAGGGTGGAGAATATTCCGACAGTGGGAAGCGGAGAGAAAACGGTTGCCGTAAGCGGCGGAAATGCCGAGGTTATACAAAGCGGAGGCGTGGGAATGATTCCTATTCGCTTCACTGATATAGAAACTGCGGAAAACATAAGTGCGGTGTCGGGGCTGAAGGAGCTTCCGGTGCAGGTGGAAAGAATCGGCGAGAAATACAGTGTACTTGCCGTATGCACTGCGGCGGACGGCAGAAATCAGCGCAGGATATCGTTTACAAGCGGAAAACCCCGCTGAAGGTTAAGGAACAGTGAATTATCGGGCATTCGGCTTAAGCGGTGAAATGCCCGGGAAAACAATGATAAACAGTGCAAACGGCGCTTCGACAAAAAGATCGGGGCGCCGCTTTTTCATATTATATGTACAGTCGGGAAGCGGAGAAAAATCATGCCCGACAGCGGAAAATCAATGTTTATAGCGCTGCTTTGGGAGTGCGGAAAAGATACCGTATGAGATTGTGATACAATTTTAAGGCATTTGATTACAAGCACATAAATGGCAGATGGTGTAAAATACACATGAAAAATTAAGCTTGATATTCGGCGGATATGCCAAGGAAATAACGGAGGAAAATACCGTAAAATGCGCCGGATAGAGAGAATTAAAGGAGTGAAAGCAATGGCGGAGGTTACAACATATGCCGGAATAGTACTTCCGGTTTCCAGCGCCGAGGGCGAAAAACTGCAAATAAAAGGACGCAGCGTAAATGACACTCATTTTACCTATGAGGGAAATGTTACGCACAATCGGCTTATTCCCAGAACTATCGGTGCATATTGCAACACATACACGGCTATGCAGGAGGGAGCGTCATTCCGGCTTAATTTCCGCGCGGCAGAGATAATACTTGTGGCCACGGCGGAACAAAAGCCCTGCTTGGTAAGTGTGGATATTGACGGAAATGTGTCGCAAGCGCAGGCGCATTCCGGAGTATTTCTCCGCTGCAGATGCGACGGAGAGAAAAGCATAAAGCTTACGGTGCTGGAGGGCGAGCTGCGCTTTGACCGTGCGATACTTACCGGGCGCAATGCTGCGGTGACGCTTATCGACGGTGCGAACGAGGGTTATATTATTGCTTCTCCGGGCTTTGAACGCCGAGGCGATTCGATTGTGGGAAGCACGGGAGAATACGCCGAGATTTACAGTCGCGGCAGTGAAGCGGCGGTTACGCTTGATGGCAACGGCAGAATGCGCATTATGTGTGCCGGAACGGATCGCTATGTAAATATTGATTGTGAACGCACCGTGCACATTGCTCTTGAGGATAAGGACAACTTCAACCGTATAAGGCTGGAGGTGTGCGGGGGCGAAATAGCGATAGTCAGCCTGCGCCTTGCAGATACCACCTCGGTTGTGAGCGTTATGAATGACTGTACGGACAAAGAGCTGGACGACATGAAAAACGGAAAGCGCGGCTTTATTCCGGTGGAGCAGTGGCAGCCGGTAAAATGCCTGCGCGTGCCCATGAACAATGTTGAACTGTGCGGAGGCGTGCTGGCTGACCGTTTTGCGCGCAATATAAATTATCTGAAAAAGAGCCTTGAATTGCCGCGCTGGGTGGACAAAAAGGACGACGACAGGATATGGATAGATATGCTTGTTGCCTCAAATGAGGGCAGAATGCTTGCCGGTATGGGCAATACCCTGCGTTATAAGGAGGTGCCGGCATTCCGCAAGGCTGTATCCGATATGCTGGATGAGGTGGAGCGCCGTCAGTTTACTAACGATAACGGCTATTGTCTGCCTTATGAAAGCTCGCTGTTTGCAATATCTCATGACTGCTGGCCGGGCTTTATGCGGGATGAAATCAAGAATTACGACCGTACAATGTTCACAAAGGGACTTATAGCTGCGGGATATGCGGGCTATGATGAGGCGTGGCAGATCATAAGAAAATTCTATGATTGGTATAACAATTGCGAGTATCTGCCGGATATGCTTTTGGGCAGCATGGGTATACAGGGCAGTGCGGCGGGGCCGAGAGTGCAGTCAAGCCCTGCGGGCAAGCCGGAGGATATCATAACCAACATGAAATATTATGATATGGATTGGTGGCTTGATTATCTGGCGCGCGAAATTCCCGAGGCGGTATGGCGCTTTACGCTGAACAGACCGCATAACTATCTGCTTACCAGCATTTGCGCCCTGTTTGACATCTATGCGGCGACGGGAGCGAAAAAATATCTGGATGCGGCGGTGGGCGCATATCATATATACAGAGATTATTTCATGCTTCCGGGCAGCTTTATAACCATATGCGAGCATTTTGAATGCAAGCCCGGAACGCATAAGATATCAAATGTTCCCAACAGCATATTTGAAACCTGTGCGGGCGTATTTCTTACGGAGCTTGCTCAAAGGCTGCTCAGTGCAGATCCGGATAATGAAGAATATGCGCTGAGAATGGAGGAGAGCATTTATAATCTGACCTGCTCCTGCCAGGGTGAGGACGGACGCATCAGGTATTTCAATCACATGAACGGAGTGAAGTATCCGGCACTGAGATACAATACCTGCTGCGAGATACAGGGCACCGGCTTCATAGGGCAGATACAGAGCTTCCTTTATCTTCTCAGTGACAAGGGAGTGCAGGTGAATGTGTTTGCGCCCTCGAAAATAGCTTTCAGTGTTGACGGCAGGGATTTTGAGCTGGAGCAGCATACGACATTTCCATACGGCGACAAAATGCGCTTTACGGTGCATGGAGAAGGCGAATTTGAATTGAGAATGCGTATTCCGTCCTGGAGCAGGAACACGGTGCTTACCGTTTGCGGTGAAGAGATACCGTGCACGCCCGGCAGCTTTGCGGTTATAAGCAGAGCGTGGAAGGATGGGGATGAGGTGGTTCTTAAAACCGCAAGAGAACTGCGTATGGAGCTTTATACCGGTGAAAACCGTGCAAAGCAGCCCAGATACTGTATTTCCTGCGGGCCGGTGCTGATGAGCGTTGTGGGAGAGGGCGAGCATGCGGAGCTTGGCAAAGATGAGCGCTGCGCGCTGCTGCCGTTTGCACATACCGAGCTTTTGAGCAGGCTGAAAAAGAGCGGCACTATGGAATATGATATTCAGGGGACGGGGTACAGGCTTGTGCCGTATTTCTCCTTTGATGATAACCGTGAGTTTACTTGTTATCCGGCATTTGAGGAAGAGGTATAAGAAGGCTTTCGGGAAAAGAAAAGATGGGAGTGAATGGGACGCCGGCGGGCGTCCCGTTCCGTTTTTACGGTGTGAGTGCCTGCATGCGGGATCGGCGGGTATTCAGGCCGTAAATGCATAAGACCCTTCCCGTACGGGAAGGGTCTTATGCGGTATTTTGCTTTGCACGGCGCAAAGAGTTATTTTACTTCGACAACCCAGCCGAACGGATCGGCTATGCGGCCGTACTGGATGCCGGTGATGTCGTTATAAAGCATTTGTGCAACGGGTCCGATTTCGTTGTTGTTGATTATTACCTCGTCATCGTCCTTGCGAAGCATGCCGACGGGGGAAATCACTGCGGCCGTGCCGGTGCCGAAGGCTTCATTGAGATGGCCGTCATGAGCCGCCTGCATAACCTCATCAATGGTGATGCGGCGTTCCTGCACTTCGTAGCCCTTGTAGCGCGCATATTTTATTACGGAATCACGGGTGATGCCGCCGAGAATGCTGCCCTGGAGCGGAGGGGTAACAAGCACATTGTCAATGACAAAGAACATGTTCATGGAGCCGACCTCTTCAACGTACTTAAGCTCAACGCCGTCCAGCCAAAGCACCTGTGAATAGCCGAACTGGGCTGCGCGCTCGGAGCCTATAAGGGAAGCGGCGTAGTTACCTGCGCATTTTGTAAAGCCGGTTCCGCCGCGGACTGCGCGCACATATTCGTCCTCCACGAATATTTTAACAGGGTTAAGGCCTTCTTTATAGTAGGGGCCGACGGGGGAAAGAATTACATAGAACAGATAGCTTTTGGAAGCGTGTACGCCCAAAGCCACATCGGTTGCGATTATTGTAGGACGGATATAAAGCGAAGTGTTGGGGGCCGTGGGAATCCAGTCTTTTTCGATTTCCACAAGCTTTTCAATGCAGGCAACCACCTTTTCAACGGGAAGCGGCGGTATGCAAAGACGGGCTCCGGAACGGTTCATGCGGTTTATGTTGTCCTCGGGACGGAACATAAGCACGCGGCCGTCGGAAGCCTTGTAGGCCTTCATGCCCTCGAATATTGCCTGTCCGTAATGAAGCACCATGCAGGCGGGGTCCATATCGAGATTCTGATAGGGAACTATGCGTTCATCATGCCAGCCTTGGTTTTCGTCATAGTTAATCATGAGCATGTGGTCGGTGAAAACCTTGCCGAAGGTGAGGCTGCTTTCGTCGGCGGGTTTTGCTTTCGGAGCGGTCGTTTTTTGTATAAGCATAAAAATCATCCTTTCGTAAGACAGCTTTGTCGGAGTGTATATATCAGCCGTGTGCTTTGGCGCACGGCTGTTTATATCAGAATTTACGGCGTAGCGCCGCTTTCGCTGTCGGGCCAAAGACAGCAGCGGATTTCCGGCTCTGAGAATAAAGCGCTGCCGCTGCAAAGATCGGTTATGGCGCTGCGGACGGCATCGGCGTGACAAATACGAACCGTAAGAGGAAGCGTTACGCCGTTTCCGAAAATCGGGGGCCGGGATATAACGCGTCCGTCAAGGACAAGAGCACGGCGCAGCTTTTCATAAAGCGGATAGGCGACGGTGCAGTCAAAGCATTCGCAGCTTTCCATGCGGGCGCGTCCGGCGCCGCTTATACTGCCTGTTGCCGCTGCCGTATATGCCCGCACAAGCCCGCCCGCGCCAAGCAGTATGCCGCCGAAATAGCGCGTTACCACTGTTATGCAGTGGGAAAGCGCCTGCTTCTGCATAACGCCGAGGATGGGCATTCCGGCAGTGCCGGAAGGTTCGCCGTCGTCGGAAAAGCGGGAGCCTGTGCCGCTTTGAGAAAGAATATATGCCCAGCAGTGATGCCGTGCATCGGGATAGAGAGCCTTTTGCGAAAGTATTACGCTTTCGGCTTCCTCGCGGCTTTGTATGCAGGCGGTAAAAGCAATAAAGCGCGATTTATTTACGGTTATTTCGGAATTTGCGCTTTTTGCTACGGTGAGATAGCTTTCCATAATCATCCTGCGAGCATGCGCAGATGAATATTTGCTCCTGCTGCGGCGAGCGGGCATGCATCATTGCGCAGATGTCTTTTTATTTATCCGAAACAGGGATTGCGCCGTTTGTGCATATTCGGCTTGCAAACAAACAGCGGGATTGCCGCTGCGTTTTGCCGGCGGCGGCAGAGCCGATTTATCGAATAAATTTATTTTATTATACTACAATCGCGTTATTTAGCAACGATTTTTTGCCTTAAAGCGGCATACAACGCAAAACTGCGGGGCATTACGGGTGCTGGCAGTATGTTTTCAGATAATGCGGGCATAGTTTATCACATTTTTCGCAGCGGAATATTGCTTTGACGGCTGTGCTTTGCTATTGCGGTGATTTTTCATCCGAACGGGCGCAACGCTAATATCGGCAAGTGGGCGGAATTTGAACAGTGATGATTTCAAAACCGTAAGCAATATGGGCGAAATTCGCATTCGGGTGGTGTGAGGTGGTTATAAAGTGGGCATTTTAATCAAAAAATAAGCATTTTGAATTAAAAAGTGGTTGCAAGTGGGCAGAATGTATTATATAATAGGGCTACAAAGCAATTTAGTGGGGAGGTGCGTCCTTTATGCAGAAGGGTTTTTTGGGAACATACGATGCGACCATTGACGATAAAGGCCGCGTACGCCTTCCCGTTAAATTCCGCAATATGCTGGGAGAGGGCTTTGTTGTAACTCAGGGCACGGAAAACTGCCTTTGCGTATATCCGCAGGAGGCGTGGGAGGCGCTGACTGCCGATGTGTTAAAGCTGGGCTCACTTGACCCTGAGGTTACAAAATTTCGCAGAAGTCTGTTTGCAAATGCGGTTGAAGGCGATTTTGATGCGGCAGGCAGGGTGCTTCTTCCGATACGGCTGCGCACCTATGCGGGGCTGAAAAAAGAGTTGACGGTAATAGGCAATTTTGATTGCTTTGAAATATGGGACAGTGAAGCCTGGGAGAAAAACGACGTATCCTCGGCCGAGGCGAGGGCAAAGCTGCAGGCGGCGGTGGCTGCGAAGGAAGAGCGTTTGGGTTGAGCTGAAAAATGCAAAAGCGCCTGAAGAAAGTATTTTTCACTTAGCGGAGAGAAATGTATGGATTTTAATCACACATCGGTGCTGCTTAACGAAACCATCGATATGCTGAACATTAAGCCGGACGGAATATATGCCGATTGTACACTGGGCGGAGGCGGACACAGCTATGAGCTGCTCAGAAGAGGCGGCCCGGGAGTGCGGCTTATAGGAATAGACAGGGACAGGGATGCGCTGGAGGCGGCAAAGAAAAGACTTGCGCCTTTTGAAGGACAGGTAACATATGTTCATTCGAATTATTCCGAGATAAAAAGCATTCTCAGCGAGCTTGGAGTAGCCGCGCTGGACGGCTGCATGCTGGATCTCGGAGTGAGCTCTTATCAGTTGGATACGCCGGAGCGCGGCTTCAGCTATATGCATGATGCACCGCTGGATATGAGAATGGATACGGATCAGTTTTTCAGTGCGTATCAGGTGGTAAACGAGTATTCCCAAAAGGAGCTGTGCCGGATAATACGGGATTACGGAGAAGAACAGTGGGCGGCGCGCATTGCTCAGTTTATAGTGGAGGAAAGAGAGCGCGGCGCCATATGCACAACCGGCGAGCTTGTAAACATAATAAAAAAAGCAATACCGATCAGGGTGCGCAAAAGCGGATCGCATCCGGCAAAAAGGACATTTCAGGCGATAAGGATTGAGGTAAATAACGAAATCGGGCTGCTGGAAAAGTCATTAAGGGATATTGTGGATTGCCTTAAGCCGGGCGGGAGGCTGTGTGTTATCAGCTTTCATTCGCTGGAGGACAGAGTGGCAAAGCAGGTTATACGCAATTTGGAAAGGCCGTGTACCTGCCCGCCGAAGGCGCCGATATGCACATGCGGAAATGTGCAGAAGCTTAAAAGCGTATCCAAGCTGATTTTGCCCTCGGAGCAGGAAATGAAGGAGAATACCAGAAGCAAGAGCGCAAAGCTGCGCTGTGCCGAAAGAGTGTAAAAACGGGCGGGAACGGAAGGAAAACCGGAATATATACGGGAGAGGATGAATAGTCTTATGGCAGGTAATATAAAGAAAAACGAAGGTTATGATGCCGGCAGATATACGGTGCGTTACGGATACGATGCGAATGCCGCGCTTCAGCCCGAGTATATTCCGTATCCTCAGCCGCAGCAGCCCGAAAGAGAGCCTGAGCGCAGGGAAGCTCCGCGTCCGCGAGTGCTGCCGCCGGCAAAGCCGCAGGCAAGGCCGAGAAGAAAACAAAAGGCAAAAGCCAGAGCCATGCTTGTTTTGGGAGTGGTTTTTACGGCGGTGCTTGCCTTTGCGGTGGTTATGCGCAATTCGCAGATATATCAGAATAACCGCAGCATACAGCAGATAGGTGCCGGGATATCTCAGGCCACCGATGAGCTTAACGCTGCAAAACAAAGGCTCAGCGCTATGGAGGATGTTGAAGAATACTTAAACCGTGCCGACGGGGAGCTGGACATGACCTTCCCCGGCGAGGGAGAATACAGGGTTATAAATATAACTCCGGCAGAGGAGGTCGGGACGGAGGATAATGTCTTGGCAGGAAACGGAAGCATAATCGATGCGGTATTGGATTGGTTAAACTCTCTTGAGAGGAGGACTTGATTTTGTCCCAAAGGGTACGCCGGTACAGCCACAAAAGAAGAATAAGTGTGTTTCTGACGGTGTTTTTTATCTGCTTTGCGGTGCTTATTGCACAGCTGTTCAGATGGCAGATAGTGGAGGCGGAAAGCCTTCAGAGAAAGGCGCTGGGGCAGTGGACATCCACCACCGTTGTGTCGGCCGCAAGGGGCGCTATATACGACAGAAACGGCGAATTGCTGGCGGTAAGCGGACTATCCAAGAGCCTTGTGGCAAAACCGTCAATTGTGGCAAAATCAGGCAAAATCAACGAGCTTGCGGACATCCTTGCCGACATACTGCAATGTGACCGTGAAAGCGTGTATTCAAAGCTGAGCAAGACGAATTATGCGGAGGTGACCGTAAAGCGGCATCTTTCGCAAACGGAAACCGAAGCGATTGAGGCTTTGGAATACAGCGGCATTGAGCTTGTGGATGACCGAAAGAGGTATTATCCCAAGGGAAGCACGCTGGCTCAGGTGATAGGCAGCACTGCATCGGACGGTACGGGCAGGGAGGGCATTGAGCTTAAATACGACAAATATCTTCGCGGTCTTACTGGCAAGATATATTCTTCCGCCGATGTATGGGGTTCGCTTATCCCCGGAGGAGAGGAAAGATATGTCGACCCGTCAAACGGGCTGAATCTTACGCTGACGGTTGATTATAATATTCAGAAATTTGCGGAAAGCGCCATGCGTCAATGCATGACGGAGCAGAACCCCAAAAACGCCGTATGCATAGTTATGGAGCCGTCGACGGGCCGTATACTTGCAATGGTGAATATGCCGGACTATGACCTGAACCAACCGCAGAGCGGTGACTGGGAGACAAGAGCGCAGCTTGCGCGGAACCGGGCGATACTGGATGTTTATGAGCCGGGCTCGACCTTCAAGGTGATAACTCTTGCGGCGGCGCTTCAGGAGGGAAAGGTAGATAAAAACACTACATTTTACGATCCCGGATATCAGCTTGTGGACGGACAGAAGATAAAATGCTGGAGAAGTGTTCCGCATGGCACGCAGAATCTGACTCAGGCGGTTCAGAATTCCTGCAACACTGCATTTATGCAGATGGGGCTGACACTGGGAACGGATAAGCTGTATGAGTATATTCGGGCATTCGGGTTCGGAAGCGAAACGGGAATTGATTTTTCGGCCGATCAGAGTGGACTGGTATTGGCGCAGAAATATGTGCGCAATGTGGATCTTGCACGAATATCCTTCGGTCAGGCGATTGCGGTTACGCCGCTTCAGCTTATGAGCGCGTTTTGTGCGGCCATAAACGGCGGGAACCTGATGCAGCCGCATCTTGTGGAGGCGCTGACGGACGACGACGGAAATGTAATTGCAAGAAATGAACCCGTAACCGTGCGGCGAGTAATATCGGAGCAGACGAGCGCGACGGTAAGAGAAATACTGGAGGCGGTGGTTTCCGGAGGAAGCGGAAAAAATGCGTATATTCCGGGTTACCGCGTAGGCGGTAAAACGGGTACGGCGCAGAAATACCGCGATGGTGTTGTGGTAAGAGATACGCACATTGCCTCCTTCATAGGCTTTGCGCCTGCGGACGATCCGCGCATTGCGGTGCTTGTGGCTGTGGATGAACCGAATGTGTCCATAGATTACGGCTCTGTTGTTGCGGCTCCTTATGCAAAGCTGATAATGGAGAACGCTTTGAAGTACCTGAAGGTGCGGCCGACAAATGAGGCTGAGGACGAAAAAAACATGACAGCCGATATTGAGGTGCCGAACCTGAAGGGAATGGATTGCGCACGGGCGGAGCAGGTGCTTGCGTCATTGGGGCTGGGAATGCTTGTGCAGGGAACGGGAAAGGTGATTGCACAGGTTCCGGCGGCGGGCACAAAGGTGTACTCGCACTGTCAGATATTGGTAACGGGGCAGGATGCGTTTGATTCATACACCGACATTTTGAAGTGAGGAATGCCCGCTGGGAAGCTAACGGCGAATAATACGCAAATTAAAACGAAACGGAGACAGATATCATGCTGCTTAAGGACGTTTTGAAAAATATAAAGGTATACGAGACAAACGGAGAAATTGACGGTGTAGAAATCACCTCCCTTACATTAGATAACAGAAAATGCGTTCCGGGAAGCGCATTTTTTGCAATTCGGGGGCTTGTGAACGACGGCCATAAATATATTGGCGGTGCTGCGGAAAACGGTGCGGCCGCCGTATTTGTTGAGGAATTCACCTGTGACCCGGTGCTTCAGATAAAGGTTGCCGATACGCGGAGCGCTATGTCATTGGCAGCGGCGGCTTTTTACGGCGATCCGGCCCGTAAGATGCATTTTATCGGCGTTACCGGTACAAACGGAAAAACCAGCATAACCTTTATGCTCAGAGCGGCGCTGGAAAGCCTGGGAGTAAAGGTGGGCATGATCGGCACCTCCGGAATATATGCCGGCGAGAAAAAAGTTGAGATACCGATATCTACAAGCACAACACCGGATCCGATAGAATTGCAGTATATTCTTTCCGTTCTTGCGGATATGGGAACAGAGACGGTGGTTATGGAGGTGACGGCTCAGGCGCTGCATCTGCGCAAGGTGGAGGATATTTATTTTGATGCGGGGATATTTACCAACCTTACGCAGGATCATCTGGAATTTTTCAAAACGATGGAAATATATGCGCAGGCAAAGAAGAAGCTGTTTGAAGCGTCCAGATGCGCTGTTGCGGTAATAAATACGGACGATGCGCTCGGGGCTGAGATTGCGCGGGATACGGACTGCCGCAAGGTTACATATTCGGTAGCGGGAGAGGCGGACATTACGGCAAAAAATGCGGCGGTTCACGGGATGGGCTGCACATTTGAGCTTCACATGGGAAGCTATACGGCCTTGGCGAAGCTGTGTGTTTCCGGCATATTCAATGTTTATAACGCCCTTGGAGCGTTCGGAGCGCTGACGGCCATCGGGTATGAGCCGCAGACTGCGCTGAAAGCGCTGGAATGCTATCACGGCACGCCCGGACGGTTTGAAACGCCGGATATGAAGGGAAAGCCGTACAGCGTTGTTATTGATTATGCACATACGCCGGACGGGCTTGAGAACATACTCCGTGCAGTGGCGGCTCATAAAAAGGGAAGGCTTATATGCGTTTTCGGCTGCGGAGGAAACCGCGACAGAAAAAAACGCCCCATAATGGGGGGGATTGCGGCCCGTTATTCGGATTTCTGCGTGCTTACAAGCGATAATCCCAGATATGAAAATCCGGATATTATAATTGAGGAGATTGCGTCGGGTATACCGAAGGATTACACTGATTTTGTGAAAATTGAAAATCGTTATCAGGCAATAAAATATGCGATGCAAAATGCCGGCAAAGATGATATAATCGTTATTGCCGGCAAGGGTGATGAGGATTATCAGGAAATTGCCGGCGTCAAGCACCACTTCAGCGACAGAGAAGCTGTGGCGCAGCTGCTTGATGAGGTTTGAACTGATAGCCGGAGGATAAAAGAAAAATGGAACAAGTGATAAAGTATATCCTGCCTGCGCTGGTTGCCTTTGCAATAGGTGTAGTGATAGGGCCGTTTGTAATAAAGCTTATGAAGCGGCTGAAATTCGGACAGCAGGTTAGGGACGACGGGCCGCAGAGCCATTTAGCAAAGCAGAATACTCCAACAATAGGCGGCATAATAATTTTTGTTGCAATGGCGGTGACGGCGGCGATATTCGGTCTTACCGAGATATCGCTGATTGCGACTCTTGTATCGGGAGCCTACGGTTTAGTGGGCTTTCTTGATGATTTTATAAAGATTATTAAAAAGCGTTCGATGGGGCTGCGGGCATACCAGAAGATAATAGGGCAGTTCGGTATTGCGCTTATTACGGCGGTATATGCTTACAGAAGCCCGTATATTGGAAGCAGCATCATGCTGCCCTTTACAGACAAGCTGTTTGACCTTGGTGTATTTTATATACCGGTGGCCGTGTTTGTTATTGTGGCGATTGTAAATGCCGTTAATCTTACCGACGGTCTTGACGGGCTTGCTTCGGGGGTTATGTGTGTTATACTGTTTACATTTACTGCCGCAACGGCATTTTCGGCACAGCATTTTTCCGGTGACGGCGGCAATCCCGAGCTTGCGGCGCGCCTTGTATCACTTTCAAAATTCGGAGCGCTTACATGCGGGGCAACGCTGGCTTTTTTGCGGTTCAATGTTTATCCCGCACGGATTTTCATGGGGGATACCGGTTCTCTGCTTCTTGGCGGTGCGCTGAGCGTTATGGCTCTCTTTTCCCGCATGATGCTTTTTGTGCCTGTTGCGGGCGGTGTATTGGTGGCATCGTGTGTGTCTGTGATTTTACAGGTGGGCTCATATAAGCTGCGGAAGAAGCGAATATTCAAGATGGCGCCGCTGCATCATCATTTTGAGCTTATGGGATATCATGAAACAAAGGTTACTTCGCTTTATATTATAAGCACGATTATTCTGTGCATGCTTGCGGTGCTGGCAGTACGCTTTTAACGGATTTGAAACAGGAAACGAAACGATATCGCCCTTAATGAACGGATGAGGAGAAATATATGCAATCGGATTTTCGCAATAAAAATGTATTGATTATAGGCATGGCGCGAAGCGGGATAGCGGCGGCCGAGGCGCTGCTTAAGCTTGGCTGCACGGTGACGGTTAACGATTCAAAGCCGGAGCAAAAGCTGGAGGGGCTGGAACCGCTTAAGGAGAAATGCTTTTTTGAGCTGGGCTGCAAGCCCGACGGTCTGCTTGACGGTAAGGAACTGATTGTTATAAGCCCGAGCGTGCCGCCTTATATTCCTGCGCTTGAAGAAGCGAGGCGGAGGAATATTCCTGTGCTTACGGAAATTGAATTGGGATACCGCCTTTGCGAAGGAGTTCCGGTTGCGATAACGGGGACCAACGGGAAAACCACAACGACCTCGCTTACGGGACAGATGTTCAGGGACGCGGGAAGAAAAAATTATGTGGTGGGGAATATCGGCATTCCGTATACCGCTTATGCACTTGATGCAACGCCGGAGCACACTATGGTTACCGAGATAAGCAGCTATCAGCTTCAGTGCATTGAGCAGTTTCATCCGCGCGTTGCGGCGCTGCTTAATATCACGCCGGATCATCTTGACCGTCACGGCGGCATGGAGGGATATATCGAGGCCAAAAGGCGCATATTTATGAATCAGACGACGGATGATTTTGCGGTGCTTAACTATGACGATCCGACGGTTCGCGCCATGGCGGAACAGATAAAAGCAAAGACGGTGTTTTTCTCGCGGAAAGAGGAGCTGAAAGAGGGCGTATTTGTTAAAGACGGGGAATTGATTTTCAAATACGGCGCGGTAAGCGCTGTTGTATGCAGAATTGAGGATATTTTTATAAAAGGCCCGCACAATCTTGAAAATGCCATGGCGGCAACCGCTGTTGCGATGCTTATGGGAATAAGTGCGCAGAGCTGTGCATATACTCTAAAGAATTTCCGCGGCGTGGAGCACAGAATTGAAACCGTGGACACGGTTAACGGAGTGACCTTTATAAACGATTCCAAGGGGACAAATCCGGATTCTACGGAAAAAGCCATACAGACGATGACGGCGCCCACCGTGCTGCTGTTGGGGGGCTATGACAAGGGCGGAAGCTTTGATGAGCTTATTGGCTGCTATACGGATAATATACGCTATACCGTTGTATTGGGAGCAACAAAGGATAAAATTATAAAAGCATTGAAGGATGCGGGCGTTAAAGAATACACTGCTGTCGATACATTTGAAGAAGCGGTTATGGCGGCGTATAAGGCTGCAAAGCCCGGTTGGAATGTGCTACTGTCTCCGGCCTGCGCAAGCTGGGATATGTTTGCGGATTTTGAACAGCGCGGACGCGTATTCAAGGAAATCGTAAAGCGCATTAAGGAAAACGAAGCAGCGGTCAAAAACTGAAACGGATTTTCGGGATAGAAGAAACGAACCGTAAAAAGGAATTGCAGGGGAACGGAGGGAAGAAAATGCGTCAGAAACACGGTTTGTCAAAAAAAGCCGATGTAATAAAGGGCGGAATCAGCTTCCCTTTGATGTTTATAACCCTTACGCTTATCCTTATAGGCATTGTGATGGTTTTTTCCAGCACCTATGCAAGCTCGGTGCTTGGGGGATACAAGGGATATAAAAATGCCATACAGCATACCGTGGTTGCGGTTATATGCATTGTTATGATAACCGTGGGAAACAGGCTGTTTGATTACAGATGGCTGAATAAAAAGCCGGTGGTGCTTACTGCCGTGGCGGCATGCGCGCTGCTGCTGTGCGCTGTTTTTGCCTTTCCCGACAGCATGGGCGCAAGGAGATGGATCAAAATAGGCGGCATAACAATACAGCCGTCGGAAATCGCAAAGTTTGTGGCGGTAATTTATATGGCCTATTTTGCATCGCATAATCGCTATTGGTACAGCAATGTTAAAACATGGATATGCTTTTTTGTACCCAGCGTATTTTATGCGGCGCTTATCGTTTTGGAGCCCAATCTTTCTACGGCGCTGGTATGCATCATTGCCCCGGCGCTGATTCTCGGCTTTATTTCGGGATTGCAGCTTTTTTGGGCGGTGCTGGCGGGAGCTGCCGCCGCAGGCATGGGCGTTTATTTGATATTCTTTACCGATTGGAGAAACGGCCGTCTGCAGGCGTGGCTGGATCCGTGGATCGATCCCTCCGACACCTCATACCAAATAGTGCAGTCGCTGTATGCTTTGGGCGATGGCGGCTTGTTCGGTGTAGGCCTCGGAAACAGCAAACAGAAGATATCCTATCTTCCCATGAAGGATACGGATTATATCTTCGCAATAATAGGTGAGGAATTCGGTTTTATCGGGGCGTTGGCGGTGATATTGCTTTATGCTGCGTTTGTGTTTTTTGCAATAAAGATTGCGCTTAACGCGCCGGATGCCTTCGGCTGCTTTACTGCGGCAGGCATAACGGTTATCGTGGCATTGCAGGCAATAGTCAATATTGCCGTTGTTACCAATACGATTCCCTCCACCGGAGTGACGCTGCCGTTTATCAGCCGCGGCACATCGTCACTGCTGTGTTTTTCTGCCGGCGCAACCATATTGCTTAATATAAGCCGATATTCACGAAGAAAAAAGAACGCGGATGCGCCGGAGATAATGCAGGCGGGCGGTGATGACGGCAAGGGACGCCCTGCAAAGAGGAAAAACGAAAACAATATAAGAGCGGTTAAATAAAGCGGGAAGCGGTGCGCGAGTATCCGGGTGAGGATTCAACATAAAAAGCGGCGTCGCAATTGCTTTATGAAACACGGCGAAATTAAAAGCTACTTATGATAAAAGCGATTGAAAAGGAGCGGCAGTGGCAACAGAACGGTATATAAAAAGCACCGGAAGACGGGGCTTCAGAATAAAATACAAAGGGCGTTTGATCGCCTTTTTGGTGTTGCTGACGGTTATTGCGGCCGCTGTTTTTTTAAGCTCGTCATATTTTGACGTAAAGGAAGACTCGGTAGTTGTTACTGGGGATGAAAGATATCATTTTGATGATATAAAAAACGCGGCTACAAAGGAACTGTTCAATGTGAGCATTTTCCGCCTTGATGAAGCCGCGGTGGCACGGAGAATAGAAGAGGACAACCCCTACATAGAGGTAAAGGATATAGTGAGGCGTTTGCCGAACAAGGTGGAAATAGTGGTGAAGGAACGCGAGCCCGTTTTCCAGTTTGAACACGGCGGATTATTCTATGATGCGGCGGAAAACTGTGTAATAATGTCGGAGGGACGAAGCCAGGATCCGTCCCTGATGCAGATTGCGGGCTTTGAAATAGAACAGCCGGTAAGAGGGCAGCTGCTTTCTGCGGTAAACGCCGCGCAGCAGCGTGACTTTGATGAACTGATGGCAAATTTGAAAAAATACGGCTTCATGCAGCAGATAAAAACTGTTGATATGACGCAGGAAACAAATCTGATCCTGCAGACAAGGTCGGGATTTCGGGTTATTGTCGGTCTGCCTACACAGCTTGAGGGAAAGATATCCTGCCTGCAGGCCGCCGTTGATTCCGTAATAAATGACGGGAACACCTCGGGAACACTGGACATTTCCGTTGTGGGAAACATATATTTTACGCCGGACGATAAATGACAGAGGGCAGAGTCGGTTTTTGATGCAATGCCGGTGCCGAAACGAATTAGTAATGGCTATTCGTTTTGGGTCGGCAGTATTGATACGGGAGCTTTAACGCCGCCGGGGTTTGCCTTGCCATACAACATTTTCGCCGGTTTTAGTGTATAATGCGGCAAAATGTGATAAATAACCGGGAGAATTTCGAAAAAATGCGTCCGGAATGTAAAAAAAGCATAAAAATGCGTGGAATAGTTCAAAAAATACTTTTATTATTTGAAAGGTTTTGCTATAATAGAATAAGGCATATGCCGATAATGCTAAACGGAGGTTGCCAGGAGCAATGCGGCAAGTATCTGCAGCTATCGAAATAGGCACCTCTAAGGTGGTCTGCACGATAGCGGAATCCGGCGCATATGAAGGGTTTAACCTTTTAGGCGCTTCCACAATTGAATATTCCGGCTACACACGCCGCGGCTGGATTGAGCCCAAGGAAATAAAATATGTAGTGGCTTCGGCGCTCCATGAGGCGCAGAAGCAGGTGGGAATTCGCGTGCGGTATGTCAGCATAGGTGTTCCGGCGGACTTTACTGAGGTTGTCTGCCGAAAGGTGAGCCTTAATCTTGGCAAGCCGCGCAGGATATCAGAGGATGATATAGCGCTTATGTTCAAGCGCGGTGAGAGCTTCACGGCGTATAAGAATTATATAGTGGCGCATCGCTGCCCGATATATTTCAGTGTAAATGAAAACAGACGCACGCTTGACCCTCTTAACATGATGGGGGACAGGCTCAGCGCGATGGTTTCGTATGTGCTTGTGAACCGTTCGTTTACCGATTCGGTGGCTAACCACCTGCAGAAATGCGGTTATGAGGTGGAAAGCTGCATCGCATCGGTGCTGGCGCAGGGAGTGTCGTTCATTCCGGCCGAGGTCAGGGATAAAACGGCAATACTTATTGATATGGGACACAGAATAACATCGGTCACGGTGTTCAAGGGGGACGGGATACTTTTTCATTCCTCAATACCGCTTGGTGGGCTTCATATAACAAAGGATCTTGCAATTACGCTGCGTGTGCCGGATGAAATTGCGGAACAGCTTAAGCGCCGTGCGATCTACGGCTTGTCCGTAAGCGGGGACGATTGGTACGAAATAATGTCAAAAGAGACATATCAGCTTTACCGTTTTCCCATGCTTCAGGTGCAGGAAATAATCAATGCGCGTGTTTACGAAATATGCGGCCTGATCAAAAAGATGCTTGCTTCTTCGGGCTGCATACTTCCGGAATATGTCGAGGCTTTCATTTCAGGAGGCGCGGCGGAGATGCGCGGAATAAGAGAGTTTATGCAAAAGGCTTTGGGGCGTAATGTTACGGTGATACAGCCCCGAAGCACAAGGCTGAACAATGCCTGCTATTCTGCTGCACTTGGCGTTACGGAATTTATGATGGACAAGTATGTTCAGGAGAAAATATCGATCTGGGAACAGATCAAACAAATATTCAGAAAATAAGCTTTATTTAATAAATCGGGAGGACTGTTATGGAATTCAATTTTGATGCCGGCGATTTTGCACAAATTCGCGTTATAGGAGTAGGCGGCGCCGGAAATAATGCTGTGGACAGAATGATCACGTCCGGATTGAAGGGTGTTGAATACATCTCCATCAATACAGACAGTCAGGCGCTTAAGGTATCAAGGGCCAGCAAAAAGGTTCAGATAGGAGCAAAGCTTACAAAGGGTCTGGGTGCCGGAGCAAATCCCGAAATAGGAAAAAAGGCCGCAGAGGAGAGCAGAGAGGATATTGCCGAGCAGCTCAAAGGGGCTGACATGGTGTTTGTTACGGCCGGAATGGGCGGCGGAACAGGTACCGGCGCCGCTCCCTGCGTTGCGGAGATTGCCAAGGAAATGGGCATTCTTACTGTGGGCGTTGTTACCCGTCCGTTTATGTTTGAAGGCAAGATAAGGGCCGATCATGCGGAAAAAGGCATTGCGGAGCTTAAATCGCGGGTGGACAGCCTTATAATCATTCCTAATGACAAGCTGCTTCAGGTGGTGGGTAAGGGAACTTCGATAATCGAAGCGTTCCGTCAGGCCGATGATGTTCTGCGTCAGGGCGTATCGGGAATTTCCGAGCTTATTACAAAGCAGGCGCTTATAAACCTTGACTTTGCCGATGTAAAAACCATTATGAAGGATAAGGGCGTAGCTCATATGGGCATAGGCTCGGGCACCGGTGAAAACCGTGCGGTGGATGCTGCGAAAAAGGCGATTGCATCTCCGCTGCTGGAAACCACTATCGAGGGTGCGCGCGGCGTTATCTTCAATGTAACCGGAGGCGCCAGCCTGTCCCTTACCGAGGTTAATGAAGCGGCATACATGATACACGAAGCAGTGGATCCTGAGTGCAACATTATAATGGGTGCGGGCATTGATGAAACGCTGGATGACGAGATCCGCATTACGATTATTGCAACGGGCTTTGAGCGCAATCCGCAGCCGGCATATCAGCCGCGCCGCCAGTCGGAGCGTCAGGCGGACAGAAGACAGATGTCCGATGCCGAGGATGATGGGCTGGAAATGACGGATTTTGATTCCGAGCCGCGCCGTCAGCCGGAAAGAAGCGTGCGTCAGCAGCCTGCTTTTGACGAGCCGCAGTTTGCACAGCCGCAGCCCGCACAGCCTGCCGTGCAGCAGCCCGTGCGTCAGGCGCCGCAAAGAAACAGCTATGAAGAATATGACGAAGAACCGGCTGTTATGAGAAGGGATAGGGCAAGAAGCCAGAGTCAGTCCTTTGGCGACGGTGCGGACTATGATTATAACGAGCGTCCGCGCGAGCAGAGAGCGACCCGCTCCGGATTCTTCTCCTTTGGCAGCAAGCACGGAGATGAGCAGGAGGACGACATAGATTTTGATATGCCTGCAATAACCCGGCGGCAGAGCAGAAATAAATAATTTTGAAACGGCGCACTTCAACGGTGCGCCGTTTTTCAATATGGTTTATATGATGAACGGTTTTGCATTTGCAAAAAAAGAGTTTATCGGCAGCGGCGTCAAGAGCGGGCGGCGCTGTTTTTTGAGATTAATTTGAGAAGAAAATGCGCTTATCCGTTAAGCAAAAAAGGATTTTTGAATTTTTTGAAGAATATTGAATAAGGTCGGTCGCATAAGCGTACGGCACATCGGGCAGGAGCGTCGGAAAGCAGGTGAGGTATTTGACTTTGCGCGAAGAACTTGAGAACAGAGAGCGGCAGTGGCTGGCACCGGCGGCAAAGCTGAGTTCGGAGTCGGAAGGGCGCAGGTTTCCTATCGGCAAATGTGATCTGCGAACGGATTTTCAAAGGGACAGGGACAGGATAATTCACTGCAAAAGCTTCAGAAGGCTTAAGCATAAAACACAGGTTTTTCTTTCCCCGAACGGTGACCATTACCGTACAAGACTTACGCACACTCTTGAGGTCAGCCAGGTTGCAAGAACTATTTCGCGCTGCCTGCGTCTTAATGAGGATCTGACGGAGGCCATCGCGCTTGGGCACGATCTTGGACATACCCCCTTCGGGCATGCGGGGGAAAGAGCGCTGCGAGAGTGTATGAGCCGCGGCTTTTCCCATAATGAACAGAGCCTGAGAGTGGTGGATATATTGGAACCGCTTAACCTTACCTATGAAGTAAGAAACGGTATATTGTGTCATACCGGAGAGGACAAATGCGCAGATACTTTAGAGGGCAGAGTTGTGCGTGTTGCCGACCGCATTGCGTATATAAACCATGACATAGACGACGCGCTCAGAGCCGGGGTTATAACACAGGAGGAATTGGCGGCTGATATTCTGCGCCTTCTTGGAGAAACTCACGGGCAAAGGATTTATACTCTTATAAGAGATGTTATAGATAACAGTGGGGCTGATATTGCCATGTCGGAGGAAATCGGCGGGGCAATGTACAGACTGCGCGAGTTTATGTTTGAAAATGTATACAGCCAAAAAAGCGCGGCAAAAAAGGAAGAAGCAAAGGCTGAGGATACAATAAAGAGACTGTTTGAGTATTATTACAGCCATACGGACATGCTGCCAAAGGATCTTATAGCGCTGGAAAGCGATAAAGAACAGCTGGTGTGCGATTATATTGCGGGTATGACGGACAGATATGCCATAGAGGAATATATTGCCCTTTTTGTGCCGGCTCAATGGGGCGGCAAATAATGCCCGGTCTAAGCATATGAAAATTGCATGGTGCATTAAGCACTTATATAAACACTTATCGGAGATTTGATGTTTGGTTAAAAGACTGCGTGTGAATTTGCAATTCGTGATTTTTATGCAAGGAAAAACGGGAGGAATGTCGAATATAATCAATTGCGTCTTTTCGGGAAGACTGTATAATTCTTTGAAAAACCGGGAATAAAGGAGGGAACGATGGGGAATGGCTATGATACCGCAGTCCTTTTTGGATGAATTGGCATCCAGAGTGGATATCGTGGATGTGATAAGCGATTATGTTACCCTGAAGGGGTCGGGCAGATCGGGCTTTGTAGGTCTATGCCCTTTTCATCGCGAAAAAACTCCGTCCTTTTCAGTAAGCCCGGATAAGCAGCTGTTTTACTGCTTCGGCTGCCATGAATCCGGCAATGTTTTCAATTTTATAATGAAGATTGAAAACCTCGGTTTTTATGACAGCGTAAAATTGTTGGCGGAACGCGCCGGTATGCAGCTGCCGCAGGGGCAGGAAGGCGAGCGGGGCATAGGAAAAGAAAAGAAGGAACGCTTGCTGGAAGCCAATCGTATTGCGGCGAGATTTTATCACGATACTCTGTATACTCCGGACGGAGCGGAGGGTCTTGCATATTTACGCAGCAGAGGGTTGAGCGATGCCCACATAAAACGGTTCGGCCTGGGATATGCGCCGGGTGACTATGATGCATTGTGCAAATGTCTGAGGGAAAAGGGATATACTGCGGGTGAGATAATCGAGGTGGGGCTTGGAGCCGCTTCGGATCGCGGAGTAAGAGATTTTTTCAGAAACCGTGTGATGTTTCCGATAATCAACATATACGGGCAGGTGATAGCCTTCGGCGGCCGCGTTATGGATAAAACCGAGCCGAAATATCTCAACACCGGGGATACGCCTGTTTTCAATAAAAGAAAGAACCTTTACGGTATAAATATAATCAAAAAAAACGGCAGTAAGAAAGCGATTCTCTGTGAAGGCTACATGGATGTTATCGCGCTTAACATAAACGGGTTTGATTATGCGGTTGCCTCTCTGGGAACGGCGCTGACAAGAGACCAAATAAAGCTGCTGCGAAGACTGGCGCCGGAGATATACATTTCATACGATGGGGACCGTGCGGGCGTGAACGCCACAAAGCGCGCAATAGAGATAACCCGTCAGGAAAAAATAAAAGCACGGGTGATTGCGCTCAAGGACGGCAAGGACCCGGATGAATATATGCGGGATTACGGTCCGCAGGCATATTCGGATGCCATGAACGAGGCGCAGTGGGGGGCGGACTATCTAATTAACGGCGAGCTTTCACGCCCGGCGCAGACGGATGAAGATAAAGCGCGCATTGCATTCAGTGCTTCGCAGTATGCAAGGGCCAATGCCTTTGATACTTTGGAGCTTGAGATGTATTTGCGCAGGATAAGCAATGCCACGGGGTACTCGCTTGAAGCGCTTTACCGCAATGTGGGAGTGGAAAGCAATGCGGGGATTCGAAGCCTTACGCAGGAAACGGTGGCTCCCGAGCAGATCAAAAAGGAACCCGTAAGCAGAGGAAGCGCGCCGGCCACGGAGCGTCTGCTGCTCAGACTGCTGTGCGAGCATCCGTTTTTATGTAAGGCTGCCGTACAGGATGACTTGGCGGCAATGTTTTCCGAGGGGTTCAGAAAAGAACTTCTTGGCGATATTATTGGTGCTGTTAATGCGGGAGAAAAGCCGAATGCGCAGAGTCTTGCCATGAAATATGTGGAAGACGGCGATAAAAGCAAGGAAATAGGCGCGGTATTTGTTGACGGCACGGATTTTGTTGATCCTTCCGCTTATTACCGACAGTGCATTACCACGCTGAGAAAAGATGCGCTTATTAAGGCCAGAGCAGAAGCCAAAGAGCGGCTTGATGCATATGTGCGTCAGGAGCTGTTTTTAGAGGACGATGAGCTTAGGGCGCTTGTAAGAACCATAGAAGAGCTGGACGGGCGCATTAAGGCATTAAAGATGGAAGAAACATAACGGACAGCGTGAAAAAATGTAAAAGAACCGCTGCATAAGCAATTGGCGGATAAGATATAAGCAAAACAGAAAAGGTACATAGGAGGACAGTTGATGTCGGATAATTTAAAAAACAAGGCGGATGAAATGCAGGAAATCGCAAAACAGAGGGAAAATGTTTCCGTTGCGGAAACGGTAAATTCGGAGGAACAGAGAAAAATCGCGGAAACGGAAAAGTTAAAAAGCGATGCCGATTTTGTTGAACAGCTGAGAAAGAAAAATGTTTCACCCAAGGTGGTAAGCGGAAGAAAGAAGCAGGCTGCCGCAAGCAAAAAGCAGCCGGAGCAAAAAGCGGTTGAAATCCCGGTGCAGGATGCACCGGCACAAAAGAATGACGGCGTGCCGGCGATGCAGAATGAAAATTCCGGGATTACACCGAATTTGTCACAGGAGATAAATCGCCGCGTTGCAGAGATGCGGGGAAAACTGACATCGGGCAGCCTTAAAAGCACTCTTACCTATTCGGAAGTCATAGATATGTTTGACGACATTGAATATGACTTGGAAACAAGTGAGGCGATATACGATCTTCTTGAAAAGAACGGCTTCAAGGTGGTAAGCGATGCCTTGCCCGACGCTGATCTTGACAATATTATGCAGGAGATCAATGCAGAGAACCCGTCGCTTGCCGCCATTGCGGATTCCATTGCAATTGATGACCCCGTACGCATGTATCTTAAGGAAATGGGGCGTATTCCGCTGCTTACCAGTGAGGAGGAAAAACGCATTGCGTCCGCCATTGCTGCCGGCGATGATTCCGCAAGGAAAGAGCTTACGGAGGCGAACCTTAGACTGGTTGTAAGTATTGCCAAACGGTATGTCGGGCGCGGAATGTTGTTTCTTGATCTGATTCAGGAAGGCAACATGGGCCTTATCAAGGCAGTAGAAAAGTTTGATTATACAAAGGGATATAAATTCTCCACTTATGCAACATGGTGGATCAGACAGGCTATAACTCGTGCAATAGCCGACCAGGCAAGAACCATACGAATACCCGTGCATATGGTGGAAACCATAAACAAGCTGTCAAGAGTAAAAAGACAGCTGGTGCAGGAGCTGGGAAGGGATCCGCAGCCTGATGAAATTGCAAAGGAAATGGGCGTTTCCGTAGAAAAGGTGCGCGAGATAATGAAAATAGCACAGGAGCCGGTATCGCTTGAAACCCCTATCGGAGAGGAAGAGGACAGCCATTTGGGCGATTTTATCCCGGATGATGAAATGCCTGCGCCGGTTGAAGCCGCTACATCCACTATGCTGAATGAACAGCTGATGGATGTGCTTTCTTCGCTTACTCCGCGCGAAGAAAAGGTGTTGCGGCTTCGCTTTGGTATAGATGACGGCAGACAGCGCACATTGGAGGAGGTTGGCAAGGAATTTAATGTTACGCGTGAGCGTATACGCCAGATAGAGGCAAAGGCCCTGAGAAAGCTGCGCCATCCCAGCCGTTCCAGAAGACTGAAGGATTTTCTGGAATGATTCGCTTAACGCCGCGGCAGCAGAAAATTGCCGCCTATATACCGAAATGCGCGTGCGTTGCCGATATCGGCTGTGACCACGGAAGGCTGGGGGCGTACCTGCTTCAAAGCGGCAAGTGCAAAAAGGTTATCGCCTGCGATATAAGCGCGCCCTCTCTTGAGAAGGCGCGCATGCTTGCGGTTCGATTAGGCCTTGAAGGCTGCGAAACAAGGCTTGCTGACGGTATGCTCGGATTAAAGGAAAATGAGGCGGACTGTGCTGTTATTGCCGGCATGGGCGGACTCACGATAGCGAACATCCTTAAAGCCGCCGTATACAAGCCGGAAATTATTATAGCGCAGCCAATGAACGGGGTGACATTGCTGAAACAGACCTTGCCTGAGCTTGGATATATGCTTTTGGATGAATGTATCGCCGCAGAGGGCAGGAGAATGTATCAGGTGCAATTATTGGGTCGGGGATTGTCCGAGCTGTCGGAAATAGAATTGCTGCTGCCGATGAAAGCCATTGTACGGCAGGATGACGAATGCAGGGCATTCATAGACAGCAGGATTTCATTATTGACTGATGCGGCGTCTGCTGCGGGGCAAGGTGACGAATTGAGAAGGCAGCTGAATTTGCTTCGGGAGGTTAAGTGGTGGTAAACTCGGAAAGGATTACAGAAAATAATTCTAACGGCAATCAGGCAACGGCGGGCGAAATAGCTGCGTTGATAGAGGAAATTGCCCCGGTTAGCATACAGATGTCCTTTGATAACAGCGGATTTTTGGTGGGTAGCAGAGAATCAAAGGTAAACCGTGTCATGCTTGCGCTTGAAGTAAGCGATGATGTAATTAAGGATGCGATAAAGCAAGAGTGTCAGATGATAATTACCCACCATCCGCTGATTTTTTACGCAGAAAAGAGTGTAACGGCGGATACATACCAGGGCAAATTGCTTTTGCGGCTTATTTCTTCGGGTATTGCGCTTTACAGCAGCCATACGCCGCTTGATGCGGCGCCCGGCGGCTGCAATGATGTGCTTTGCGATATGTTTGGTCTTAAGGATGTCTGCGGAATTGTACCGCTTGGCCGCAGCGGCGAGAGGGAATATTTTTGTGCAAGAGTGGGCAGTGTTGATGCAACGGTGCAGGAGCTTGCGCTTACTGCATGTAAAGGACTTGGCGCAGATCGGGTATCGGTTGTTGACTGCGGTAAAAGAATACGCAGACTGGCGGTATGCAGCGGCTCAGGCGGCGATATTCTCAATGAGTGCATTGCAGCGGGGGCTGATGCGCTGCTTACCGGCGAGCTTTCGTATCATGAGGCGCTGGCGCTGCGTGAAGCAGGCATTTCGGCAATAATATGCGGTCATTATCAAACAGAGGTGCCGGTACTCAATAGCCTACTTGGGCATTTACAAAAACGCATTAATGTGTTAAAATATAATACCGATGCGGTTATAACAAGTGTTGTAACCGATCCGTATTGCGTATATACGCTTGGAGGTGTAAATATTGATCGATAAAATTAAGCAGCTGCTTGATTATCAGGCGGTTGATTACGAAAGTGAAAAAGTAGAAAAGGCGGTTATCAACTGTGAAGAGCGCCGTGCGGCAGTGCAGATGAAGAAGAAATTCGAAGCGATAATGGAAAACCGCAAAAAGCTGATTGCCATGCTGGAAAAGCTTAAAAACGAGCTGGCATCGGTGGAAGCGAAATGCACCGAACTTTCGGCACAGACTGCCCAGTGTCAGAAAGAGATTCAAAACGACGGCGAGGATATAGATAAAGTAGAAAATGATCTCAAACGCCTCCGCAGGATTACCGATGCTACCGCAGAGCTTGGCGAACAGATAAAGCAGATTATAATTCGTTCGCAAAAGGCTGATAAGATGCTTTCGGAACAAACGGCAAATGCCAATGCTGCGCGCGACCAATATCAGGCCTGCAAGCAGAAATACGACGAGAGGCTGAAGCAGGAGATGCCGGCTATTGAGGCTGCTAAGGCAAGACGGGCTGAGGCGGCGAAAAATGTCGATCCGGAATTGCTGAAAAAGTACAATGCCTTAAGGGCAAATAAACAGGTTCCCACGGCAAGATTGCAGGGCTCAACATGTACGGGATGCAATATGATGCTGCCTAGCGCTATTGTAAGCAGGGTAGCGGCAGAAAAAGAAATAGTGGAATGTGAAAACTGTTCAAGGATCCTGTATATCTGAGATTCAGCGTATGCAAGCCGTATTTCGCATTGCTTTTGATTTGACTTGCGAAAAGCGGCGCTTAAATATGATAATTATCGAGCGGGCTGAATGACCGCGGTGTAAATACGAGGAAAGTCCGAGCTCCACAGGACAGGGTGCCGGGTAATACCCGGTGGAGGCGACTCCAAGGAAAGTGCAACAGAAATATACCGCCGCAGCAATGCGGTAAGGATGGAAAGGCGAGGTAAGAGCTCACCGGCCCTCGGGAGACCGAGAAGCCCTGTAAACCCCACCCGGAGCAAGATTGATAGTGAGATGTTAACGGCGGTCCGCCGGTCTCCGTGTAATCGCTTAAGCCCATTTGGCAACTATGGGAATAGATAGATGGTCATTTTTAACAGAACTCGGCTTACAGGCCCGACTCGATATTATTTTTTATTAATAATTAAAAGACGGCGATTATTCTTCGCCGTCTTTTAATATTCAATATTTGTTTATTGCGGGTAATCGGGTTAGTGCCAAAGCAGCAGAGTTATAACCCTTATAAGCGGAGCCAATACTATGGAAACAACGCTCAGCAGCTTTATAAGTATATTTATTGAAGGGCCTGATGTATCCTTAAACGGATCGCCCACCGTATCGCCCACAACGGCGGCTTTATGATTGCTGCTGCCTTTTCCGCCGAATTCTCCGGATTCGATATATTTTTTTGCATTATCCCATGCGCCGCCGCTGTTGCTCATCATAGTGGCAAGACAAAAGCCTGATGCGGCAGCACCTGCAAGCATACCGGCAATTCCGTCAAAGTCCAACAATATTCCAACCAGCATCGGTGCAATGATGGCCACAAGCGCGGGGAATATCATCTCTCTTTGTGAGGAGCGCGTGCATATGTCAACGCAGGCTTCATAATCCGGCTGAACTTCGCCTGTCATCAGGCCTTTTATTTCGCGGAACTGCCGGCGCACTTCCGTAACTATGCGCCCGGCGGCCCTTCCGACTGCCTGCATTGTGATGGCGGAAAACAGGAAGGGAAGCATGACCCCGATAAATAAGCCTATAAGCACTTTGGGGTTGAGGATGCTCAAATCAAAATCATAACCAAGCTGCATGACAGTGCTGCGGAAGGCCGCAATAAGCGTTATAGCGGTAAGGGCAGCGGAGCCTATCGCAAACCCCTTTCCGGTAGCGGCAGTGGTATTGCCCAGGCTGTCAAGAGCATCGGTGCGCTTGCGTACAATGGGATCCTGACCTGTCATTTCCGCAATACCGCCGGCATTGTCGGCAACGGGTCCGTATGCATCGGTTGACAAGGTTATGCCCAAGGTGGAAAGCATGCCCACGGCGGCAATTCCTACGCCGTAGAGGCCGAGAGAAGGATTGCCGGCGCCTCCTGCAAGGAAGTAGCTTCCGGCGATCGCCGCACCGACAGTTATAACAGATGCCAAAGTGGAACGCATACCCAGTGCGAGCCCGTCGATTATTACGGTGGCGCTTCCCGTGTCGGAGGATTTTGCCAGACGCTTGGTGGGCTTATAGCTGTCTGAGGTAAAATACTCGGTTATGACTCCCATAATTGCTCCGGCGGCAAGACCGAAAAGCACCGAACCGTACAGCCCCCATGGGCTTACCGTTGTGCCGTCACCATTACCCGTTCCCAGAACCAGATGGATAATTGCACCAGATGCAAGTGCCATTATACCGGTTGCGGCATACACGCCGCGCCGGAGTGAAGAAAGAAGGGAGCGCTGCGAAGCGTTTTCGCCGGTTCGCACAAAAAATGTTCCTATTATGGAGGCGAGCACTCCGGCGACCGCTATTAAAAACGGTATTATAAAGCCGCGCTCGCCCATGCCAGCAAATGCTCCGAGAGCGCTTGCCGAAAGGACGGAGCCTACATAGGATTCGTAGAGGTCGGCTCCCATTCCGGCAACATCGCCGACATTGTCGCCGACATTATCGGCAATAACTGCGGGGTTGCGTACATCATCCTCCGGGATACCGGCTTCAACCTTTCCGCACAGATCGGCGCCTACATCTGCGGCCTTTGTAAAAATACCGCCGCCGACACGCGCAAACAGTGCCATGGAGGATGCGCCCATGCCGAAGCATATCATGGTGGAGGCAATCTGGTTTATATCAAGTCCGGCCAGATATTTAAGCCCCAAATACCACAGGCTTACATCAAGCAACCCAAGGCCCACAACACTCATGCCCATTACGGTACCGCTTGAAAAAGCGGTGCGCAGGCCGGCGTTGAGGCTTTTGCAGCAGGCGCTGACAGTGCGGCCGTTGCTTGAGGTTGCAATGCGCATTCCTATAAAGCCTGCAAGCCCGGAAAAAAGTCCTCCAGTAAGGAAGGCAAACGGCGTATAGATGTTTCCTGCGCCGCATAATGCAAGTACAAGCAGTAATATAAACACTGCGGCAAAGAATATCCCTACGCCGATATACTGCCGCCTAAGGAAAGCATTGGCGGCTCGTCTGATTATTCCGGAAATTCTGCGGATATCGTCACCGCCCGGGTCGCTTTTTGACAGGCGTTTTGCCGTAAACAACGCAAAAGCAAGGGCGATGAGTGCAGTCAGGGTAACAATGAACATCAAATCCATATTTCAATCCCCTTTGTTTGAATGCAGATGTACCTGGGATGCGCTGCGAACCGATTTTTGAAGCGATTTGGCGTAAAGCACACAATCTGCATCAAACCGATAGTTTACTATTGATAATATACAATACAACATTGCCTGTGTCAACTGATTATGATAATTTAGTGCTTGAAAACAACAAAATTCCGCTGTTTAACTGTTGATAACTAACAAACGGTGTGGAAATATAACATAAGCGTTATAACAATCATACAAAGTATGCAGCGGATAAAATGCTTACTTTTACGGTGATTTTAGATGTGCAAGTCGTTACGGTAATAAAGAGTGTTTGTGCAGCCGTTTTCAGAGCGGATAAAAAAAGCTGCGCGGGGCTGCAAGGGATACTGCATAACAAAATGCTTTGTGCTTTTACTATGCAGAATTCGCAGAATATGATATAATAAAATATCTTATTGTGTAAAAATAGCCGACATGGGACAAGACAGTGAGGCTATTGCTGAGTTTTGCAGCATTACGGAGGTGTTCATTTGTTTCTAAAGAGATTGGAAGTTTACGGCTTCAAATCCTTTGCCGATAAAACGGAACTGGCTTTTACCAATGGTATTACGGCCATTGTCGGCCCAAACGGAAGCGGCAAGAGCAATGTCGGCGATGCGGTACGCTGGGTATTGGGAGAGCAAAGCGCCAAACAGCTTCGCGGCGGCAAGATGGAAGATATCATCTTCAACGGCACGGAAAAGCGGAAAAAGCTTTCTTTTTGCGAGGTTACATTGGTGTTTGATAATCAGGACCGTGTATTGCCCATCGATTATACCGAGGTGGCAATTACAAGAAGACTGTATCGCAGCGGAGAAAGCGAATATTGCATAAATCGCACGCCCTGCCGTTTGAAGGATGTTACGGAACTGCTTATGGATACCGGAATTGGTAAAGAAGGCTATTCAATTATCGGACAGGGAAAAATCGATAATATACTTTCAAATAAGGCGGAGGAACGCCGCAGCGTTTTTGAAGAAGCAGCCGGCATAATGAAGTATAAAACAAGAAAGCTGGAGGCGGAAAGAAGGCTGGAGCGGACAAGCGAAAACATGTCGCGCCTTAATGATATACTTTCTGAACTTTCCGATCGTATAGGCCCCTTGGAGCTGCAGTCACAGACAGCGCAGAAATATCTTGCCCTAAGAGAAGAGCTTCGCGCGCTTGAGGTTAATTTTTATCTGTACCAGTATGATATGGCAGCCAAGCGCAAAGAGGAAATCAAAGGCGCAATGGAAGCGGTAGAGGGCGAATATGCCGAAAAGGAACGGCTTCGCGATGAGCTTCAGACCGCGCAGGAAGGCTCAAGATCCGATGTTGAAAAGATAGAGGAGGAGCTGTCTCAGCTGCACGGGAGGATGCTTGCGCTTACTGCTCAAATAGAACAGGGGACGGGACAGAACAGAATATACTGTGAACGCGTGGAACACCTTAACCGCGAGACGGAACGGCTGGAGCAGGAAAATGACGGCGCCGAAAAAACTATCCGTGAGCTTTCTTTGTCCGGCGGAAATAAGGAACTGATTGCCGAAAAAGAAAAAGAAGCTGGGCAGCTGAAGGCAGCGGCAGAGGCGGGACAAACCGAGCTTGACAATAAAGATGCGGCGCTTGAAACAGAAGAAAGAGAGCTTGAGAGGCTGCGCAGTGAGCTTATAGAGGCAATGAATCGCCTTAGCGGGGAACGGGTAAATGCCGGCAGGTGCGAAGCCATGAAAGCAAGCATTGCGGAGCGCATAGAGCAGATAAATGCTCAAAGCACGGTTCTTTCCGATGAGCTTGAGAGCATAGCTCAGGCGAGAAAGGATCGGCAGCAGGCGGCACAGGCTTTGGCGCAGGAATATGAGTGCCTGAGCGGAGCGCGGCAGCAGGCAAAAGCCTCGTTTGAAGAAATAACGCGAAAAAAAGAAACTCTTGCAGCCGAGGCGCAAAGAACGGCGGAGCAGCTTCAGGCGGCGGCTCAGAAGGCTTCTATGCTGCGTGAGATGAAAAGGGATTATGAATCCTTCAACAATGCGGTAAAGCATCTGCTAACGGATTGTCAGAAAAATCCCGCGCTTGCCGAGTGTTCAAGAGGTGTCGTTGCGGAGCTTATTAACGTTCCCGAAAAATTTGAACGCGCTGTTGAGACGGCGTTGGGTGCGGCAGTGCAGAACATAGTAACGCCTACCGAGGAGGATGCCAAGCGGCTTATAGAATACCTGAAAAAATGCGGTTACGGACGGGCTACTTTTTTGCCGATGAGCGCAATAAAGGCGCGGCGTGCGGATAATGCGGAACGCGCAGCGCTGCGTGTGCCCGGCTGCTTCGGTATAGCCAGCGAGCTGATAAGCTTCGATAATCAGTATCGCGCGATTATGGAAAGCCTGCTTGGGCGCACGGTAATATGCGATAAGATGGATACCTGCATTTCCATCGCGCGCGCCTGCGGACACAGCCTTAAGCTTGTTACATTGGATGGCGATATAATAAATCCCGGCGGAAGCATGACGGGGGGGAGCCGTCAAAGCCGTTTGACATCGGTGCTGGGGCGCACTCGCGAACTTGAAGAGGCCGAGCGTCTGTATGAAGAACTGCTTGTTAAAAAGGAGAGCCTGCGCGCGCGGTCGGCAGACCTTGCACAGCAGCTGCGGGCTGCATCCGAAACGCTTGAAGAGGCAAACGCTCAAATGCACAAAACAGAGGTGGAGATTGCAGCGGAAAACGAAAAGCTCAAGCGCCTTGACGGGGACAGGGATTCGCGCCTCAGATCTTTGGAAGACCTTGAAACGGAAAAAAAGCAGCATAACGATACTCTGCTTGATATTGAAGCGCAGCTTTCCGGTGCGGACGGCAAGGCTGAAGCACTGGAGGAGGATAATAAATCGGCACAGCGTACATTGTCGCAAAGAACTGCGGCATATAATGCCGAAAAGCTTGCGCGCGAAAAGACGGCACAGGAGCTTACCGAACTCAAAGTGCGTATGACGGCGGCCTTTTCCGAGCTTGCGGCTATGCGCTCCGATGCTCAGCGCGTAAATCGCGAAATTGAACGCCTTGCGGGAATTAAAGAGCATAATATCGGCAAGATAAACGATTGCCGCAGACAGATAGAGGAGCTTGACCGCGAAAGTGTTGCAGGCGGCAAAATGGTAGAAAAACTGAAAAAGGAGCTTGAGCAGATAAGCAGTCAGGGCGAAACGCTTGAAAAGAGCAAAAGCGAGCTGGCCGATATAAGCCAAGAACGGCTGCGCCGCATGCGGGAACTGGAAAAAGATATCGGCAATGCGCAGGAGAAAAAGCATCGTTTTGAGCTGTCTTTGCAAAAGGTTGATGCCGATATATCCCTTATGGAACAAAGAGTGTGGGATGAGTACGAGCTTACATATACAAATGCGCTTCAAATGCGTATTCCGGATTTCCGTCCAAACGGCGTGCAGGGTGACATTACGCGCCTGCGCAAGGAAATCGGCGCACTGGGCAATGTAAATGTAAATGCTATTGAGGAGTATGCGGATACCAAGACTCGATATGAAGAGCTTACGCGCCAGCTTGAAGATCTGGAAAAGGCAGAACGAGATCTTAACAAAATCATTGTTGATATGATGAAAAAAATGGAGAGCCGCTTTGCGGAACAGTTCGCAGTTATAAATAAATATTTCGGCGAAACCTTCAAAAAACTGTTCGGAGGAGGCCGTGCGGAACTCAGACTGGAAAATGCCGGAGATGTTCTGGGAAGCGGAATTGATATTGTCGCGCAGCCGCCGGGAAAATCATTACAGATGCTTTCTCTGCTTTCCGGAGGAGAGCGGGCGCTTACGGCAATAGCCATACTTTTTGCCATGCTGCGCCTTAAGCCGACACCGTTTTGTATTCTTGACGAAATTGAAGCGGCACTTGATGAGGCTAATGTTTATAATTTTGCGGGATATTTAAGAGAATTCACGCAAAAAACGCAGTTTATTGTTATAACGCACAGAAAGCCTACAATGGAGGAGGCGGATTCTCTTTACGGCGTGGCCATGGAAGAAAAGGGAGTGTCGCGTATGGTTTCGGTGCGCCTTACCGATGTTGAGGCTTAGGCGGTAATAAAAACAGGAGTGCACCAAGACAAATATGCATAAAATACATAACCGGGAGGGGCATATGAGCTTTATAAACAAGGATAACAAGCAGGAGACTGCACAGAAAAAGCCGGGACTATTGGGGCGTATGGCGCAGGGACTGCTGCGCACAAAAAGCGCATTGGGGCAGAAAATCGGCGCAATGCTTGCCTATTATGACAAAATAGATGATGATTTTTTCGAAGAGCTTGAAGAAATACTTATAAGTTCAGATATGGGAGCGGCGGCGGCAGCGGAAATAACCGCGAAGGTAAGACAGCGCTGCAAAGCCGAAAAAATCAGCGATACTGCCCGGATATACGGTCTTTTGCGGGATAGTATATCTGAGATCATGCGTGCTGATAAAAATGCAGAGAGCTACCCGTTGCTTATTCTTGTGGTCGGAGTAAACGGAGTGGGGAAAACCACGGCCATCGGTAAGCTTGCGTACAGATATTCGCAAATGGGTAAAAGCGTGCTTCTGGCAGCGGGTGATACCTTTAGGGCGGCGGCGGCGGAACAGCTTGAAATATGGGCTCAGCGCAGCGGTGCGCAGGTCGTGCGTCACGGTGAGGGAGCGGACAGCGCTGCGGTGATCTTTGATGCGCTCTCGGCGGCTGCGGCGCGCGGTGTTGATGTATGCATATGCGACACTGCCGGGCGGCTTCAAAACAAGAAAAATCTTATGGATGAGTTGGCCAAGGTGGGACGAATAATAGCCAAGGGGTGGCAGGGCGCAAAGGAAACCTATATCGTATTGGACGCTACCACCGGGCAGAATGCGCTTTCACAGGTGAAGCTTTTTGATGAAGCGGTAAAGCTGGACGGCATAATTCTTACCAAGCTGGACGGCACTGCAAAGGGGGGCGTTGCCGTGGCGGTAAAGCAGGAATTCGGACTGAATGTCAGGTATGTCGGAATAGGCGAGGGCAAAGAGGATCTGATCGATTTTGATCCGGATGCCTATGCCGCAAATATAATCTGAATAATTTATTGTATCGGGGATTATATTACGATATTAAAACAAAAACAGATACGGAGGCGGTTTTGTGGAGATGCTGGGAAAAACAAGATGGATAATCCCGGATGGCTATATTTCCGGGAAATCCGGCAGCCAGACAAGTCACGACGCGGTGTGTGTTCTTAATTGCGGGCCTATTGATGCTCGGATTATACTTACCTTATATTTTGAAGATAAGGAACCCATAGAGCTTAGTGCCGTGTGCCCGGCGCAGAGAACTCACCATATAAGGATGGACCGTATTGCGCAGGGAAGCGTGCCGCGTGATACACCGTATGCGATATTGGTAACAAGCAACGTGCCGATAGTCGTGCAGTATTCGCGCATGGATACTTCGGCTGATGATACCGCGCTTATGACAACTATGGCGTTTCCTGTATAACGGAGCCGAAAGTGTAAAAAACTAAAAGCCGCCATTTCGGCGGCTTTTAATGTGAGTCAAAATTACTTTATGTTATCGGGCTTATCCTCAAGTACGAGGGGATAGTCGCCAAGGTGCTTCACCTTGAAGCCGTTGGCCTTGAACTCTTCATAGTTGAAAGCATCCAACTCGTCGCAAGCCAGCTTGTGGAACTCGTAGAAATTGTGCCACCACTCATAGCCGTCGCCGAGATCGTGGTTCAGGAAGGCTTCGGCAATTTCAATGCCCATCTGAGGAGCAACATAGAAAGCGCCCATTGCGAGAACATTTACGCCGTTTCCGGTTATAGCGCGCAGCGCTGCAGGAACGGACTCAACAACGCCTGCGGCAACGCCGGGGCATTTGCTGGCGGCGATATGGATGCCCATACCGGTTCCGCAGAACAGCAGAGCACGGTCAAATTCCTTTTCGGTGATGGCTGCGCCTACACGCAGACCGATGCGATGGAACATAAGGTCGGTATCGGTCTGGTCAGGAGAGGTAACACCGTAATCGGTGATTTCCCAGCCTTTTTTCTTAAGATGCGCTACAACGGCTTCCTTGAGCGGGAAACCGGCAAAATCTGCACCCACAACGAGCTGTTTGTTTTTGTAAGACTTCATAGCAGTAATTCCTTTCATGAAGATATTTTTCATGTATTTAGATTATCACATTTTCCGGCGTTTGTAAATAGTTTAATTGTAAATATCTAATTAAAATTGCGTATAAACCGATGCGATCGCATATGTTCCGTTACGGAGCGCCGCTTCTCATTGCGGTATGGATATCCCGTAAGCACAGCCTACGGAACATAATGCGCCTAAACACGGCAATGGCGCCGGAGCATCGTACATATCGGCATAAAAAAAGAGCAGGTGCCGGCCCTGCTCAAAGAAGAAGCATAAAAAATGAGTGTTCATAACTCAAATCCGTTATGAACACTCGATATGGTGCGGATGACAGGACTTGAACCTGCATGAAATCGCTCTCACACGGACCTGAACCGTGCGCGTCTGCCAATTCCGCCACATCCGCAAATGGTGGTGGGGGATGGATTCGAACCATCGAAGTCAGAGACGGCAGATTTACAGTCTGCTCCCTTTGGCCGCTCGGGAACCCCACCATATTAAACTGTTTGGAGCTGGTGATGGGACTCGAACCCGCGACCTGCTGATTACAAATCAGCTGCTCTACCAATTGAGCTACACCAGCGTCTGGTGCCTTCGGGCGGAATCGAACCACCGACACGGGGATTTTCAGTCCCCTGCTC